>ERZ1463040.2-NODE-2-length-53864-cov-31.677489_pt1 | contig 53864 bp, 75 predicted proteins | sample MGYA00564473_ERZ1463040 | MGnify/ENA primary metagenome ERZ1463040 (study PRJEB39244, sample SAMEA3635133) | Helicobacter pylori | study: EMG produced TPA metagenomics assembly of PRJEB11511 data set (Assembly of a 5300-year-old Helicobacter pylori...
TTTATGTTCTTGTTCTGTGTCGCATCGCCTTGGTTACCAGCACGACCACTCTTAGTAGTACCGTTGTTACCTGGACGGCCAGTTGACTTCGATGCGACGGCATTCGTTACAACAATCGGTACTTCGATTATCTCACGGAAGCGAAGCGTGAATTCAGCTGAACCATCTTTCTGTTGGCGAACACGAACAGACTGCAGAAGCATGTTGGTATACTTAAAGATACCCGTATCAACGTCACAGTAGATAACGTTTTTCTGGAAGTCCAGGAAGTTACGGTACATCTCCTCGATACGCATGTTGTCGGAAGTCTTCAACTGCTCGGCGATACTAAAGTCCGGTAACCAGGGAGTTAGGGTAGAAGATATAGCAGCGTCTAGAGCTCCCCAGTCTATGAAGGTAGCTAACTTATTAACTACCATATCTCGAGTCGACTCGATGACAGTAGACATCACAGATGGCAGAGCTATACCATCTAGGAAGTCCAGGTCGCGCAAGCCTGTAATACTCGAGATGAAATCTTCCTGCGCCGATGTATTGTCATACCCGACTACAGTCCCGGTAACAGTTATAACCTTTGGGTCCAGGGCGGCATGGTCAGATGCCTTCGTTCCTGTCTCCAATGTATTGTCTGCAATGACCATTTCCGATTCATGGTTCTCATCGGTAACAGCATCAAGAACAACACCGCCGCAGTTACGGAAACGCAGTGTAGTTGTACCGCCTCCGAAGAGGCGATTCTTTGCGTCTGTGTAATAGTTCTGCGCAGTGTCCAGTGCACCTGCAAACATATCACTCATTGTTTAACCGCCGTTTTAGAGTTGGCTTGAGTCGTTGCATTTGCTGCAGCCTGGTGGTCCTTAACCTGTTGAGTAATTTCCTTACCTGTCTCTTTAGCATTTGCTGACTCCGTAACGGTTGCAGTAACAGTCGCCGAGTTATCGTTGTTAATGATAGTCGTACCTGCACCACCACCTGAACGAGCAGAGTTAAGGGCGTTGGTCATGCCCATACCACCTGCTGAGTACTCGCCCCAAATTGGATTGAACTTGCCACCAAACTCTGACAGGTTATCCCACAAGGTACCAGGACTATTCGCGCCCTTTGAGTTGGCTTCAACTTGTGCCCTGGCTCTCGCAAGCATGTCGTCGTCTGGAACAAGCGAGTTAGGTTTATCTTTACCGATGCCCATCAGGTTCAGCAAGGTCTGTCCGCCAGGCAACTGAGAGATAGCTTCAGTCAGCCAGAGCTTCAGGCTATCGATACCAGCCTTAACCTTAAGCATGAACTTGTCCCACCATGCAGACAACGCATCCCATGCTCTTCCGTCAAACAACGATTCGATAGCGTCAGCTATAATCAAGATGTACATCTTGACAAGCTTCCAACCTTCTACTGCATCCTTGGACCACTTGACAACAGTCTCGCGACCAGCTGCAGCATCATCCAAGTCAATTAGTACAGCAACCAATGCAGCAATGGCGGCAGCCATCAGGTACACTGGGTTGGTAGCAAGCGCTATACCCATCCTGATAAGCATGGCCGTAATAGCGGCAATGACACGGGTCAGAACAGGCATCAGTGCAAGCATTGCCAATGAGATAACAGTTACCATTGCTGGGAAGTTATCTGTGACTACTTTGTACAGATGACTGATGTTGTTTATCGTATTAAACACAACGCGGTCAAACGTATCAAACGCGTTCTTAACAGACTGGTTACTCAACAAGCTGGTAAGTATTTTGATAGTCTCAATTGCACCATCAGTCAATGCTTGCCATACTTTCGTCTTAGCAAAACTTGCCCTGGCGTTATACCAGATAGTGGAAAGGTTTGTCAGCTGAGCACGGAGTGTGTGAGCGACTTTGTTTGCGATAGGGGTAAGACGTTCGGCTTCCTGCTGCAGTGCTTTGGAAAGCATGTCAGCTGTTATACCTTTCTTACTCATCATCGCTTGGAGCTCACCAAGCTTCTTACCAGTGAACCGACTCAATGCACCCCAGATGTCAACACCGGCGTTAATGAACTGGTTCTTTTCCTGGCCCTGCAATGAACCCATTGCCATGGCCTGGCCGTAAGCTATGATGGTACGTTTTAAATCACCACCAGTTGCTGACGTTATTGTCTTGAGCGTTTGGAGTGAACCGTTTAAAGGGTCAACGCCATAAGCTTTCAGTTTGGTAAAACCGTCAAGGGCTTCTTGGAAGGGCGTACCCATTTTGAGAGACATGTCAAGTAACGCTTGCCACGTCTTTTCTACATCGTATCCGAACCCCTGTATCTTAGCAGATATAACATCCGCCTCAAGGGCCGGTTTAAAGAGTTCCCCAAGTGCTCTGGCACCACGCTCTGCCAAATTAATGACGTCACCGAGCGTGATAACAAAGCGCCTGGAGAGCGCTTCAAATAAATCAAAGCCTTGACCGTTTGCCGTACTGTCCAGCGTAACTAAGAAGCTGTCAATTATCGTTGCCATCTTCTTTCAGCTCCTCGTAGTCAAACATGGCAAAGTGCAGGTCGCATAAGTCGTCAAGTGTGTAGTCACGTTTTAATTCCCCCAAGGTCACATGACCCTGGAGGATTGGTAACCATACAAACCAGTCGGTACCTTCTTCAAGGTCCTTCTTTAGCTTTTGCCTGACGTCGCGAGAATGGCCAGACCCGCCATTCCTGACAGGCCATTCCCGGAGAAAAAACCTGCGAACTGGAACACAAGACCTTTCTGCAATACCGGTAAGATATGCGAACGGTTAGTGTTAAAGTGTGCATCCTGAATTGTGGGTAGCTTCTTGCCTTCCCCGTTTGAAACGACGACAGTGTTATTGAAGATTAACTTTTCAATCTCACTGAACTCCGGTGAACTTGCGTTCTCGAGGAAAGCCTCGACAAGTGAAATAATTGCTTTCGACTTATCGATTTTCTTATCTTCCCCTACAATATCAGCACTGCCGATACCTTTTAGCAATTTACCTGCTTTTTTAAGCGCTGCCCAGGATTGCAGTGCATTCGCAAGAGACATGCGATACTCGATTACGGTACCGGTGCCGTCGTCAGAAATCAATTCGAAAGTAGAGGGCTCACTCATACTTGTCTACCTTATTAAAGTTAATTACGCGTCAAAGCCTTCGGTCAGTGTCATACCACCATCATGGAAGATGATAGAGAACTGTGCCGGGTTATGCCCATTACCACGGGTCCATGGTGTGCCATCAGTGAAGTAGCCTTTCTTGCCCCATGCCAAATCCTGGTTCAACAGGTCTTTGGCCTGCAACACAAACGGGGTGAACCCACGAATGTTGTTTCGTTGCAGGTTGTACTGGTCATTCAGGAACTTAGCGTTGGCGCCGCTTGACTTAACTTTAACAGTCAGTCGCACAGCTTTAGATGGGTTAAGAATCTGAATACCTTTACCATCCGCACCAGCGAGATAGGACGACGCAGGGTCGACCCATTCAACGTTGATTACATCAGTACCGTCAGCCCAATCGTCGAGCTGAACGCTATTCAGACTTAACACCACTTCGGAAGAATCGATGATCATGATAGCCCCTTAGCGAGTGAAGTTGATGATGATGTCGGCAGAGTGGATAGCACCAGCCAGCTTGATAGCAATCTGCATAACAGTTGCTTTACGGTCTTCGCGGTCAGTCTCGCTCTGGGTATCGACATCAGGCATAAAGATGTAGAAGCCAGTTTCCAGACGGTCACCATAAGACAGCGCACCAAACTCATCGCCGTACCAAATACCAGGAGCAACCAAACCGTTGTCAACAGACTCTTGACACGCCACGGCAGCAGCACCTACCAACTTTTCATTACCCTTGTTGGTCTGCGGTACTTTAGTTGGGGAGGTAGCCAGGGCGTTGAAGACATAAGTCTGAACGGCATTACAGAACCAGTCCAAGCCATGAATCTCATCCCAGAAGCGAGGTGGAACAGAGTCACCAACAACAGTACCTTCTGCCAGCATCGCAAACGTACTGTAGTACGTGTACCAGTTAATCCCCAGCGCCTTACACTTGTTCGCTTCAGTCAGCGTTAAGTTATCGTTAGGCGTGATACCAGGTTCCTGTTTAAACTTCATGGTAATCGTAGTACGGTTACCTGCGAAGTTAACAGACAGAGCGCGGGCCATTGCAGAAATATCTGCGTAAGCTTGGTTCTGCTTGTCGTACTGAAGCCACATGTTATTGAAGCCTTTGCCAGCCAGAATTTTAATCGGGTTGGTATCAGCGTTCTCAATGTGTGCAGCTACCGAGGTAGTGTACGAGCAACGTTTTTTATCATAAGCCGCGACAGCAGTCGACAGCTCGCTAATTTCAGACGGGGCAAGAATACCCGTTGGCGGCAACGGACGCATCACATACCAGTTCGGGTAGTGATCGTTGAATGCGGCGATAGCCTGAGTCAACGTGCCTTCTGAATCCCAGTAGCCAACTACAAACGACTGTGGTTTTGGTGATTGAGAGAAGAATACCTGAGCGGCCTGGTAAACTACAGAACCAGTACCCCAGAGTGTTTTCACTTCTGCTATCGTACCAATCTCAACGTACGTTGCGTTGTCTGGGTCAGGGAAAGCGGTACCAGCATCCTGGGTCAGAAATGCCAGCTTGCCGAAGTCGCCTTTCCGGATGCCAGTCGCAATATTGTTGAGCTGGACGTTAACAACATTATTTACACTTAACGTCATTTTGGACCATCCTCTTGTGGACATGCCTGGCCATTATACCCGATAAAGCTTAGCAAGTAAATGGCCAGGAATTAGTTAATTTACATTTTGGTTTGAGCTATCCGACGCGGTAGCACTCCGAACCGTAACAGTTGCACCAACACGACAACTCCCCGACTTGACACCCGTTATGACACCTGTCGTTGGGTTGACAGTTGCAATAGTAGCATCGGTGGTTGTATAGTTAATGTGATAGTCCGGGTCGCTAGTAGCCCAAGCAGGCGTTACTGTTGCCACCACTTTAGTTGCACTCGTACCTACGTTTATTGCCGAGGTGGAAGCAGTTGACACACTCAGAGCAAATGCATTGTTGACGCCTGACGAGTCAGTTACCGTTGTACCATACCACTTAGCGGTCATTGTTATGGTAGGTGAACCGGTAGTGTGTACAGTAATCAAACCGGTAGCACTAACACTAGATTGTGCTGGGTTAGAAGACGTATAAACAATATCAGTTAACGGTGCACCAGCAGGACTTGTCGTGTAGGTCAGTTGGATACTGTTACCCACAAGGACGTTGCCGATGGAGTCGGTAGACAGAGAACCGACAGCTGGTACTGTCACGGCATACGTAGCTGTGAACGAACCTTCAGTAGTCGTAACAACAATATTAGCTGTACCAGGTTTAAGTGCTTTCACCAAACCAGTAGCACTGACAGAGGCTACTGTAGCATCTGACGATGCCCAACTAACTGTCTTGACAGTAGCGTTAGCTGGCGCCACAACAGCAGTCAACTGTTTGGTATTAACAACACTTCCGCTTGCACCCTCTGTAATGGTTACACCAGTAACAGCGATGTGTGGTACGGCAACACTGATTGTTATGTTGGCAACAAATCCACCATCAACAGTTGTAGCAGATATGATGCCAGTGCCATTACCAACACCAGTAACAAGTCCAGTAGCACTAACGGTAGCAGCAGCAGGATTCGATGTGCTCCAGGTAATAGCTTTGTTCGTTGCGTTAGCAGGCAGAACAGTCGCAGTAAGTTGTAACGTATTACCAACGTCGACGTCTGCAGTAGCACCATTGTCGATGGTGACACCTGTGACCGCAACAACAGGTACAACAACTTTGACAGCACACGTAGCACCGTATCCCCCATCTACTGTTGTGACAGTAATAGTTGCATTGCCTGCCGTGAGACAGGTAACCAAACCGGTTGAGCTCACAGTAGCAACTGCTGTGTTGCTTGACTTCCAGGTGACAGCCTGGTTAGTCGCATTCGTGGGTTTAACAAGAGCAACGAGTTGCTGAGTCTTGCCAACATCCAACTGAATGTTTGTTAGGTCAAGCTGTACACTTGTAACATGCACAACTGGTGGTATCACAGTAATAACGCAAGGGTTAGATAACACTCCGCTATCAGCAACAGCTGTTATCTCACAGCTACCAGCATTGACAGCAACAACTAAACCGTCTTGATTTACTGTGGCGATGTCTGGGTCGTTAGACTGCCAGCCTATTGTTTTGTCATCAGCTTCAGCAGGCAACGGTGTTGCAATCAAAGTAGTGGATTGACCTTCTTCGAGAGTAGCCGTGTACTTGTTAAGTGTTATGCTGGTGACAGGAATTAGAGCACGTAGAATGCTGTACAAGCAGCGTGCACGGTAAGCACCATCGTCAGTGGCACAGGTTACATACGCTGAACCAATTCCAATGGCTGTCACAGTGCCGGTATCATTAACGGTAATAACTTTACCGTCAGAATCTTCTGACCAGTACACAACTCTGTCTTGCGAGTTGGTAGGGTTGAAGACAGGGAACAAGTAGTCAATGCTACCAACCCGCATCTCATAGAAGTATTTGTTTAAAGCAATACCTCGTACGGGAATGTCCTCTGCTATACCAGGTCCACCACTGCTAACGCCAAGCTGGACATTTACTATCTCTTTTAATGGTAAAGCCATGGGTTAGTCCTTAAAAAGGGGCCGAAGCCCCAGGATTAAGATGATGGGATATTAAGCGGCAACAGTCACAGCACAGGTGTCGGTTTTAGAACCGTCAGCAGTAGTAACAGTGATAGTTGTTGTACCAATCGCAACACCAGTTACCAGACCAGAAGCGTTTACAGTTGCTTTGGTTGGGTCTGAAGATACGTAGGTAACAGCTTTGTTAGTTGCACCGGCAGGAGCAATAGTCGGAGTCAACTGTTGCGTCTTAGTGCCAGCTAACGACAGGCTAGCAGTCTTAGGCGCAATGGTAACACCAGTAACAGCTACAGGCGTAGCTACCCATGCTTTGGTCAGGGCTGTACCGGTTTTAGAGGTACCGATAGAGTCCTTGACAGTTACGTTAACTGAGAAGGTTTTACCAACCTGGTCAGCAGGAGTTGTACCAACAACCATCGCTTCGTTAGGACCGGTGTTATACAGATTCAAACCACCAGCACCCTCAGTTGCCATCAGGAAGTCGTAACGGAAAGTACCGTTGTCTACTGGCGTAACGCCGTTAGCACGGATACGGAACTTAACAGGTTTACCAGCAATCAAAACACCGTCAGGAATAGTGTCAGACCAGGTGGCAGACGCCAGGTCAGCTTTGTATTGCACTTTACCAACAGCAGTCAGTACTACAGGAACGTACTTACCGTTATCATCAAACTGTAAAGCTGCAGCAGGACCTTTCTGAATTGTGTTCTCTTGACGCAGGTCAGCACCTTCGATAGGAGATGCAGCGCTTGTAATACGGGCCATGATAGAATCCTCTATTGGTTGAGCCAGCTACATTATAACTGGCTTTTGGCAGAATGTAAATCGTCTAAGCATTGATGTTATAAATATCTGCACCAGCTGCTTTCGTCTTGTACAACAGATAAATACCGAGACCACGTAAAATCTCGCCAGCCCAGAATCCAAAGAACATACCATTACTCTCAGGACCAGAACCAGTGTTCAGCCTTACCGCTGGAGACCAACTACCGTCCATGACATGACCAGGTACACCAGTCACAACATAGTTGTTTTCAAACTCGGCAACACACGCTTCGATGAAGTCATCAAGGCCTGCAACTCGTGACCCACAAAGGTGCATGTAGCAGGCGCCTCCTAACCAGAGAGCACACATGTGACCAGTGAAGTCGTTAGGGTCTGGCAGTGGTGCACCTTCAGCAGGGAATTCGGTAGGTGTGATACCCCCTGAATCCTTTGTGAACTTAATCAACCACTTCGCCCAGTTCTCGCAGTAGTCAATCAAGTGCTGCGGTATAGGTTCACCCATAACCATCAACTCATGCCAAGCTCTTGCTGCACCAAAGAATGCACGAGGCTGGTAACCTGACCAAGCAGAACCATTACCCCAGTGATACATGGTCCAGGTATCTGCAACACCGTATTTAAGGTTATCCCAGCGGTTCCAGATGTAAGCTGAAGCACCAGGTCCCATGATACCGAATCGTTGTGCGTACCACTGTTGTGATTCGTACAAGAACTCAATCATGTTGTTCAGCTTCTGTTTACCCGCTGCAGATGTGTCATGCACAAATATAAACGGATACTGATAGCCAGGATACGGCATACCGTGCCACCCGTCAAACTGTGCTGATTCACTCATATAAATGTTGGAGAATGGTATCACGCCTGGCGTACCAAAAAGCCCATCATTTCTGTGAACCGGCAAGTAAGCATCACCCAGCAACGCGGTGTGCGCACCAGTGCCTGACAGCGTTACACGATACTTAATAGTGTAACCGTCGTTCTTAGTATATACTGGTGGGATTTCGTTCACACAGTAATACTCAATATACGCACCAGACACATCTGCTTCAGAGAACAAGGTTATCTGCGTGACAGTAGTGTAATCAGGGAATGTAGGACGCGGTGGTGGAACCGGCACATCTTCATTCGGCTGATAGGCAGTTAGCACAGCTTGGCTCTTAACAAAGTTAACAGTTGCCCATGCACCGTTGGTGTTAGGAACCGTGAACTTCCAGCGCCAGCCTTTGCTATCTGTCAACTGCATATACATAGCAGTGTTGTTCTTGTACGTCAGAGCAGTCGGGTCAGCAACAGAACTCTCAGTTAACCAGAAGCCAATGATGAAAGCAGCATCACTAGTTGGCATCAATGCTTTAACAACTACGTCTGTACGATTACCTAAGATACCAGTCTCGTACAGTGTAGAAACAACTGTACCGCCATAGTCGGTAGTTGCGCGAATGTCAGATAGCAGATATTCAGTACCATCTGGCTTGTCACCCAGTACGAACTCACCGATAGGTGTATCGTACTTAACTGCGGCTGCAGCAGTTGAGTCAGGATAACGTTTGATATAACGAACTGTGTCAACGTCAGCTTTGTAGTCTGACATAAACAGTTCTACCTTACAACCAATTGGAGTACCGTCGTCTGCTAGTCCCCCGAAGTTCGTTTCGACGACCGAGTTTTGGTCGACTCTGTACCAGATTGCTTGCTGTTCGAGAGAGGTGGCAGCTGTACCGGTTTGTCGTATAGTAACGAGACCAGTGCTATCGCGACCGTAAACAGGAACCATATCACTTGGGTAAGAGAAATCATACGAGATGCCTTCGGTGAACGGCGTATTGGCAGTCTTGTCTTGGCGGAAGAATTTATCCTTGCTATCAATATCCGCGTATTCACTTAAGGTAATGTTAACACACTGCCAAACGTTGTGGTAGTAATCATCGCCTGTCAGCTTCCACATTACATAGGCAGCATCCGCAAACCATTCTTCGGCGTCAGCAGCGTTACCCAGGTAGTTGTGAGGAATCGGAACACGCAATGGACGGTTGTGCCACACTTGATTCGTGTCAATGAATTCTCCACCATCAGCTACTGGCTGACAGTTACCATAGTTGAATTTATACGTGCCTGTGATTGAGGTGTCTTTCAATTGCACAGTGCCTTTCGGTAACGTAGATACTGGTTCGAGGATTACACCGTCCCAGTCAATCTTACGACCAAGATAATCTACAAGCCAGTCTACATCGTACTGCTCACCGTCAGAATCCCAGTCTACAGTACCATCTGCCTTTGTACCTTTAACGCTAGCATTGATTGCATCCCAAGCAAGGAAGCCTTTGAACGCAAACGTAGCCTTGTCCAGGTACTGACCCCAGTGAGGCGCTCCTTGTGGGATAGTCATTCGACCATTCACAAACGGGAATTCAACACCTTTGAAACCGGAGTGAGTTGGTTCCTCGCGGTTAATAGGCCAGTTAGATAACACCGGTTCCTTGCCGTTACAAATCCAGTTGCAGACGTAGCGAGCAGGTGGATTTGGTGGCGGTGTACCATCATAAAAGATGTCGATGTAAGTTTTAAAATACTTCTTAGCCGCATCCAGATACTTTTGGTCACGGGTTGCCATGTACGCATAGCAGTAACCCAGAATCAAAACGGATTGGCCTTCAGTAGTAGCATCGCCGTTTGGCTGTGCTTCCTGTTGTGAGTACGCAATGAAGTGACGGTTGTTAGCAAGCACACCTTCGTTGTTTAAAACGTAGTGCTGTTGGTCTGCATGAATAGTCTCACCGGTATTCTTAACCAGGAAGCGATGGTGCCCCTCAATGAGGGACATCACACTTTGGATATGGCCGATGCGCGGGTCGAAGATAGTGTTATGCACTGAACCAACCTCCGTTGAATACACCGCGCCATGTAGAACCTTTGTCCTGAGTAATCAGTGATACCATATCAATGGTACCAACACCATAGCTCAGAATAGGAACACGGTTATTCGACCACTTAATATTAGCTGGCCAAGTAACTTTGTTTGACCCGGTGGTCTGAGTAAGGAACACGGTAATCTGTCTGGCCATGCCGACTGCATCGGTTGTGGCACCCACAGTAATCGCGGTAGTGACGCGGTCCAGTGACAGGTTATGGATTGTTGCCTCCATAGGGGTTACTGCTACTGTGTTGGCACCAGCATACGTCTTCGTTTTATAGATAGCCGATGCTGCTGCACCTCCAGCAGAAGCAGCTGCCGCCTCTGCTGCGGCTTGAGCTGCTTGAGCTGCGTCTCTTGCGTTCTTAGATTCGGTCGCAGCAGCGCCAGCATCTGCATAGTTAGGTAGGGCATCATCAATAGCCTTGTTGATACCTTCCAGCGTACGAATGACACCGCCTTCCGGGTTAGTAATACTGTCAGTATCAGCTTGCCCGAAGTCGTGGACAATGCCGACGGCTATAGTTAGTATATCCAACTGCGACTGGATTTGTTCATCCTGCGCAGCTGTTGGTGTTCCATCGTCTGCCATTGGTTACTCCGTCTTCACGATAACATGTCGGATGTCGCTTCGGTCTTGGTCGTTGTAAACACTGATGTCGACCTCACGAATATATGCCTGGTCAATAATGACTTTGTGCACGTAGGAAATCTCAGCTGTCAAGCGGTAACGCTGCTCGAAGCCTGCACCCATTATACCACCTACGTTGAATGGGCGCTTAATATCTTTGACTGCAAAGTGATGCTTACGAGCAAACTCTTTACCTGGTGAACTCTTCAACAGTACGTGAAGCTTGCGCATCAGTATCGCTGCATTAGGTCCAACTGCTTCAATGTCAATCTCTGCAGTTTTAGGTTGAGTCACTGTCTCCGTATCATCGTCGTTCTGAACCAAGCGAGGAGGACCGAAGTCATCATCGCCCATTGCTTTGAGGAACACAAACGGTTGTCCGTCTACGTTACCAGACTGTTCGCCAATAATACATGCGCCATCAGGTAACGACAAAAGACGACGCACGAGCTCCCGAAGGTCCAATATGTCGAACTGCAGTAACGTAGTAGTGTCCATGACGACTCCAAGGTTCAATACGGAATACCCTGTACCATTCGCCATCTGTTGAACCTTCATCTACGTACCAGACAAAGTCCCCCAGGTGTAATGGTGAATTCGAGTATACGGCAACACGTGGTTGTTCACGCTCGCCTTCATCTTTCGGCAGTAAGTTCGGGGCGTTAGTAGCAGCGCCTGGTTGAACGTTGGCCTTATAGGTTGTTTGAATATAGTCATCGATGAAGTCACCATTAGATGCGCGAGTCGCATCTCTAATGAGTACCGGTACATCGCTGACAAAAGTGCTGCTCTTCAGCAAAGATGTAATCTTAAGCAATCCGCCGCGTCTGGCCATTACCTTACCTTGTAGTCAAGAGCATTGTACATCTGGAAAGTCTCACGCAGTGTTAGTGCATTACCTTTCTGTCGTACAGTGCTAGGTCTGTTTGGTGGCGGCACATCGTTATCAATCGTCTTACGGACTGCAGCCACCATCATCTTGCCCATGTCTTCGTTCAACTGCTTAGCAGTCATCTTCCCACGAAGAACGTCCGGTACGCCGTCCATGAATAACTTGTTCAGTGCAAGACGGGCTGGTGCACGTCTTGCCAATGTTCTTCGTACGAAGCTACGCTCTGGGTTTTTCTTGTCACCATACTCATGTATGATAGCGACTTCAGTGTTGGTTAAACCGCCTTCCTTTCTTCGGTTCTTGTCAGGGTGGATACCTACGCTAACACCCTGGCCATCGAACGATTTGAAAGCACGATAAGTAAAGTCGAACTTCTCCTTGTTCTTGCGCTCAAAGCGTATGCGTATTACCGGACCTGAGCCACCAGTAGAAACGGAGACGTTAGCCATATTACACCCGTCGTGTGAAGAACATTGCGCCAGTTAAACCAGACAGCATTTCCTTGGCGTCAGTTAACCACTCGTTAGCTTCCGTAACACCAGACTTAGAATCGAAGAATTCAATCTCTAAGTTACCGACTTTCTTACGGCGCAACGACTGGTCGCTACGAACACCTTCTTCTGTTCCGTTAGTCAAGGCATTCGCTAAGTAAAAGAGCTGCGCATCAATCAGCTGTTGTGGGATTACATTCTCCGCAATGTTTACATTGCAGGCACCCAGTCCGGTACGTGGCCATTGCATTGTTTGGGTTTTGCTAACCTTACGACCCAACCAATTGTATTTGTTGTCCATAGCCTTTGCAGCTTTTGACGCCAGGTAATACACATTCTCAGGTGGTTCGATAAGTTCGTTAACCAAGAACTCGTCAATCTGAGCTGTGCTAGCGTAGCTGTTCGCGCCGGGAACTATACTACCATCTTCGACAATAATTGTAAACGCCATAATCTGTCTCCAGCTGTTTAGTCCGATTATATACCAAGTCAAATCCGATGTAAATAAAAAGGGTGAGCTCGTCAGCTCACCCTTTTAGTTGGTTTGGTTACTGCTTAGATTGCGGACTTAGCTTTCAACATAACACCAGCGGTGTCTTTGTTGGAAGTCGCAACTTTCTGCCATGAGCTTGCAGCTGCCAGTTCGGTATCAGTCGGAGACTGACCGGTTTTCTGGCCAACCCATGAGTAACCTTTGATGGATACGTTGAAATCGTATTCACCCTGCATCTGACGGAGGATGTTCTCACCACCAGTTTTTTCTGCAGTTACCATGTCGTACAAACCACCAACCTGCACGATAGCAGCAGACGGAGTCAGACCCAGCGTGTTGTACACGGAACCTGATACCAGGGCTGGAATGTCAGACACGACATAACGACGACCCAGGAAGTCTTTATACACGGTCAGGTCACCAATGCTGAACAGACGTTCGGCGTTGTTGATCGCTTGGTCAACCAGGGAGTGGAAGGCCATAGAGTGCATGATGTACGCACGGATTTGTTGAGAGCGGTCACCCATCAGGGCGTTAGCTTTGTTCAGACCCTGCATGCTGATGTTAGCAGCATCGCCAGTTTCGCCGGACACGTCTTTAACCAACGCGGTGTTCTCGCCGATAGCAGCTACCAGACAAGACGCAGTGGTGTTCAGGTAATCCTGGAACATAGCAGCAGACGCCTGAGCAGCAACAACAGCAGCCGGCTCAGTATCACCTGCACCGATGCGACGCATCATGGTACCAGTGATGTTCAACGGACCAACACGACCATCGATTTTTACAGAGCGGTCCAGGATTTGACCCAGAGTCTGTGCGTCGACAGCAGAGGTACCGCCGTATGCGTTACGACGTTGTGCGATACCATCAACAAGCTGCCACATAGCTTGTTCAACGTAGTCGCCAATTACGTACTGGTTACCCAGGATAAGGGTACCGCCAGACGCTTCGTTAAACTTCTGTACATCCTGGTCAACCAGTTCGGTGGCGGTGGACCGTACTTGTTCGTTAAATACGTAAAGAGACATAATTATTGCTTCCAGTTAGTGTTTTGGATTTTAGCACGAGCACGTGCCACGCGGTCGTCGCCAACGAATTTAGACTGTTCCTGATGCTCGCCACCATTCCCACTGGGATTAGAATTGCCGCCGTTAGCACCGCCACCGCCAGCACGAGTTCCACGAACAAGCGGAGCAAACTGCTTGTCACCACGCATCTGTTCCACTAATTCATCAGGCGAAGTAGCCGTCTGATTACCCATGACATCAACAACGCTCAGACGATAACGCCCATCAATTTCTTGTGCACGAAGACGTGCTTTGATGTGCGGCATGATCAGCGCTGGAGTGTCGCTGAGTTGGTTCGCCAAGTTCAGGGCCAGGTTATCAACCATCTGCGATTCAAGCTGCGACTGCAGCAACGCTTGACGGGTGTTATAACTTTCCAGCTCTGATTGGTGCTTTTCTTTGATGGAGCGCTCAAGCGACTCAACATCACGGTCGCGACGTGCACGGTCTTCTTCAGCGGCACGAGCGCGGTCAGATTCTTTTTTCTTTTCTTCGAGAAGCTTTTTGTTATGCGCTTCCATACGAAGTTTTTCTTTGCGCAGTTCTTCCAACTCTTTGTTGGTAGTTGCGTCCGGTTCAACATCGAGTTTGTACACGCCTGCGCTTTCGTCTTTTACGTACAGACCGCGGAAGCCTTCGTCAATGTCGTCAAGTGAATCTACGATTGTTTTAAGTGCCATGATTTTTTCCTATTATGAGAGGGGCTCAATCCGCTCAACTGGGCTCTGAACAGGGTTGTTGTCGACCGCGCAGCCAGCCCCTGGAAATCCACTGAGCCCTGCAGACTCAAGTGGCCGGCCTGTTGCGCGGTCAACGTTTCAGATTATATAGCCAGTAAAGCAATATGTAAATACTTTATTCGGTTTTATTTTCCGGGTTAGTATTGGTAGGTTCAGTCGGTTCTGTTTGCTTCGCCAACTCAGCTGACTTAGCAACCTCTCTAGCATCGCGTTCAGCCATTTCATTATCAATTTCTGATTTGGCATCTTCGTTAGTCTGTCGAGCAATACCGGCTTGCTTCAGGTTTGTACGCATCTCTGTGAAGGAGATTGCACCGTCCAGCCATTCTGCCATCAACTGGTTGCGCTCTTGATACGTCATCTGACTGTAGATGAAGTTGTAGCTCAACGATAGTTCGATGGTATCCTTGCTGTGGCCGTAAAATAATCCGCACCACTCAAGCGCCTTACGATAAGCTGCTTCAACGTTTTGAGCAACAGTAACAATAAGAGATGCTTCAGATGCGGCTTCATTCTTAACCTCAACTTCACGACGTTCAACAGAACCTTGGTCACGAATCAAACGTGCACCGATTGCAACCATCTGCGATTCTTTTAACTTCATCGCTTCATAAGGTTGTGTGTTAGGGCTGGTCTGAATCATACCTACAGCAGCATTCGGTGGTAATGGAATGCCGCCGTACGAACCGAGTCGAACTTCACCGCCGAGCACATCCTTAATCCAAGTCTCCGTTAAACCAGACGCCCATACTGTGGGCTGGCCAGTTACGAAACAAGATTCTTCATAGTCAGCAGAGTTACGGTAGTGTGCAATGTTAAGAACAGCCAGGTCATACATTGGCGCCTGGTCGATATCCGGGTTGTTAGTCTCAGAACCGATAAAGGTAAACGGAATAAAACCTAACGGACTACCGCTTGCGTCAAGCATCAAGAAGTCACTGTGCTCAACATACAAAGCACCGCCGTACGTATCCTTGGCACTAGGGTCACCTTTATTAACCCACATAGTCTGGCGGCAGTTGCCTTCGTTATCCAGATACAGTTGACGCCAGACAGGAGTGTAATCCTGTTGGAAGCCATCTGTCACGCCTGGAATCTGCTCACAGATAACCACTTGAGTCAGCTGAACTTTGCCGTCTCTGTACTCTTGGCGCCAGCTAATAACCTGCCAAGGCATATACATGGTTACTGTAGGTTGTACAGTTCCATCCATAATAGCTTGGCGGGTAAACCCTGAACCGTCTGCGTTAGCTGGCGGAAAGTCTGTCAACAGACCTGCACGACCAAACGCCAGAACAGTTTTGAATGCTTTACGCATCTGTTGCACTGAACCAACACCTGCACCATCGATGTTTACTTTCAACACTTGCATGTCGTCAGGCATGAGCATGTCCGGTTCTTGTTGGAAAACCAGACCTGTCATGCCTGACAGTGTACGTGAAATAATGTTGTAGAAAACAGCTCGGTGCTTGTATGACTCGTAACGACACAGGTTTGCTTCAGTGCAGTTACTTGGGTCAGGACGCGGTAAGTAGGCTTCAGCCTTTCCTTTAATGGCTTCCTGGCCTTCAATACAATCCTTGATAAGAGTATACTTGCCAGCGTTCTTGATAAGCTCAGGTCGCTGGTAGCCTACGTTGGGTGTACTCATTTTACCGCCCCATTTTAACGTTCAACGATGTAGCGTATCTGTTAACGCCTCGCAGAACCATGTAACGACAATCATCGTACACGTGGTCTTCCGAATGTGTGTCAACGTCTTCGCTGTTATTTTTATCTCGTGGAATAACCGGTAGCGTGTTTATAGCTGCCGTACAGTTGTCCATGAAATATATGCCTGGTTCTTCGTATTTATCCATCTTAACATTTTTCAGTCGCTGACGGAATAGCTCCAGGCCGTTTATTCTCGAACCTTGTGACTTGTCGGCACGGACCCAGTGAACGCCTTTGTCTTCCATCTTCTTAGCAATGGTCTCAACGTCACGCTCTTTCACTGCGTAGATTTGTCCGTCAGCAGGACCTGGATAGAACTTGCCAGATACCCAACCGCCTTTAATCAGGTTCTCTTCAATCTGTACGATGCCTTCAGCTACTTCACCAGACGATAACTTCAGCCCAACGTTTGATTCAGTTTCCTTACAACCATACCACTCAGCTACACGAATAAGTGAACCATTCGGTATGTTAATCTCTTCGCCGTCTTCCGTATAAATAGGCGAACCATTTGCAATAGCCCAGAAGCCAACAGAGAACGGGTGAGTAGAACCCCAGTCCATCGAACGCTCAAGCGTCCAGCCTTTAGGAATCTTGCATCGTGGGATAACTGATTTGTTACTCCACACATCATCCAGTGCACCACCAGCAACTATATCCCAGTCACCGTCTTTCATCGCCTTGACCAGAGCAGGGTCACCCAGACCTTCAAGTCGGTCGCCGTAGTCAGGGTCATTCTCCATCAACGTTGGGTTGTCTGTCATCTTAGCCGGAATGTACTGGCGAAGCATACCACCTTCACGCTTAGGTTGGCGAACAATCGTCAGTGCAGGTGCAGCAGTTACGAAAGTACGTTTAACCCAGTTGTGTCCGATACCACCGGGGTTTGACCCACAAAAGATGAGTGGTAGTTTCCGGAAGAATCCCTTCGGCGTTTTCAGTGCACCGAGACGAACACGGTTACGAAGGAAGCGATACATCGTTTCTGAGAAGTGAGTAAGCTCATCCATAAGCAATACGTGAATCTCAGCACCCTGGTAGGTATAGATGTCTTTCTCATACTGCAGGTGACACAGGTTAATGTGTGCACCATTCCAGAACTTAATAACGTTGCTGGAGTAGTTGATTTTGCATTTACCAGACTTAACCATCGAATCGAGCAATGCTGGAAAACCAGATGGACCTACCATGTGGTTGGCCGTCAAGTCGTTAAAGTTACGACGGAATAAATAAATCTGTAAACGTGGAATCATGCAACACAGTATGATGGACATAATGCGCATCAGGTGGGATTTACCACCGCCAGCCGCGCCACCATACAAAATCTCGGTGGCCGTCGACATAAGGGCATCACCCTGTCTGTCGTGCAGGTCATAATCAAGATTCATTGTTTTCCTGCTCGTCTAAGTTGAGCTCGAGTTGCTGTTGCTCTGGAGTAAGCTCATCAGGCAACTCCTCTTCGTCGTCAGGGTCGCCGACAATACGCTTGCCACCTACTGTGATGTTAAGGTTTACACCACCACCGGAGATAGTTTGGTCGATGTCAGCTTTGACAACAGATTCTTTCAGTTTAGGATATAGATACGGCATCATACCGAGAGAAGCGTCAACCATTACTTTATAATCGCTGTCCGTTTCAGCTAGCGTGATTGCTCGTGATAATACAGCTACAGGGTCGAGATTGATACGGCGCAAGTTACCGATTAATTCTTCGGTCGCGTCGCGTGTTTTGATGGGTATACGTGCCATGAAAAAAGTCCTCGCTAGTCCGGTATCCGGATTATAACGAGGACTTCGAGGAATGTAAACAGGAAATGGAATCTAGAACGTCTAAAGATAGTAGGTAGGTATATAGAAGAAGAAGGCGAATAAGTAGCTTACCTATATAAGGTAGTATCCTAGACGCCTTTATATTTATCCAACTTTATGCCATTTCTACCAGCAAAATACCTGGACCACCTTCGAAATGACCTCGCTCATCTATCAGATACGGCATAGTGCTGCTGCCATACTTTATAATGGCGTGGTCTGGCACAGTCATGATGGCAGTAAACAGATGTTTACACATTGGATGTTTACTTGGACCAGCGTAATAAGCTATTTCACCAGTCCTGGACATAGCAGGTTTACCCGACTTAAACAATTCCCAGTCGAATGGCTTCTTCTCCGCAGTCTGACCTGCTTGTGGGTTATCAACTAAGTCGAATAAGTCCATTAGATTACATGCCCAATTGAGTCAAGGAAGTTACGGATAACGTTCAGACGACGCAACAGCTCTTCTTTCTCAGCCAGAAGTGCTTTTGCGGTAGTAGCTTGCTGGTCGTAATCACTTTGCAACTTTTTAATGATGTCTTCTTTCTTACGGCTCAACATTTTGAAGTGGTGAGCTGAGTCAGATTCAGAACGACATTGAGCTACTACAGCACGCAACTCATTGTTAAGACCTTGAATCGAAACAGTAGCACTGTCGATAGTGTCATTCTTGTTCAACACTTCACTAGTCAAGTGAGAGTTTTGATTGCGCAACTTAGCTACTTCGTCTTTACGTTGATACAAATATTCAGTAGACTGGCGGTGGCGGCCTATGGCAAACTGTATTAATTGTTCAACGATTTTGATCGTTTCGGTTGATGGGTGATGTGCATCCATCAACTTGTTAGCAAAGTTACGAATCTCACCAACGTAAAGAGCAACGTCAGACGTTATTGCGTCTTGTCGTGCTGCAGCTGCTGCTTTTTCTGCGGCAACATCTTCGGCCTTGGTTATTGACCCACAATGTGCTCCTTTAGGGCGGTCTGACGTTACCGGTGCATTGTCGACAGTTTTATTTTCCCAGTGCTCAGCACAATCAACTTCAACGTCCAGACTCTTATCGTCCAGACGGTTAAAGTCAACTGTACCGTAGTATGGAGTATAGCCCCAATCAACCATACGGTGAAGGTAGATAACTTTCTGGTCGCGAGTCATTACTACCGGTTCAGGTTTAGTGACAACTACGTTGAACACAATACCACCGTGCGTTTCTTCACGAGACTCTTGCTCGTGAGTCTTAAGCATCTCAAGCACAGCAGTTGTTAAGATGCCCAGGTCGAACTTTTCAGACGAGGCGGTAACTTTAATTGACACTTCACCAACAGTTTGTTCCATGGTAATTGAATTCATTTTTTCCACTCCTTCAACATGCGTTCATCAATATATTGTTGTACGTCTTCTTCAGTATCAATTTCGAAGTTGTACACGAAGAATGATTTGCCTTGACATACCAGCTCATCAATCATATTGTCATAAGCAGTGTAAAGCTTATGCAGGTTTTCAACTACACCTGGCATCTCTTCTTTAGTTGTGCTAAGCACACGTTCAAGAGGTGGCAGGCAGAATATAACAACTGTGTTATCACACAGCTCGCCTACATGATGTATATTAAAATCGACGACAGGCGCACGCCCAAGAACCATGCAGTAGATATACTCAGATATAACAGCGCTGCGGTCATAAATAAGATTACCTTCAAGCGATAGTTCTTTTGCTTGTTTCGCCAAAACCGATGATGAATCTTTGTCAACAGTATTATGAACAACACTGCGCTTAAAATGAGATTCAATGAACTTAATAAGTGTAGATTTACCAGCATTGTCAGGACCCTCGACTGTGATATTCACTTGATGACACCCCTATAGCGTTGTATGAGTACTTGTTTATTCTCGACGTATTCTTCATTATAAGTGAAGTTGCTGTCAATGTACATCATTAGTTTCGCTTGGTCAATCACTACATCGCTTTCGAACGTGCCTTTGATTGTACTGACAAACATATTGTCGATGTGAATCTTGCCAGCAGCAAACTCATCCAGTACCGACATCAGGAATTCTTTGCCGCCGGCTATCCAAACAGTGCTTGTTCCCTTGTTTGCTGTGTGATCAAGCAGTTCTTCAAGGTTGTTTAAGCCATTTTCTTTCAAAATACTTCTTGAAACGGGCAAAAAGCAGCGCGTACGAGACATCGGGAGGTTCATTTGTTGCCAGGTTTTAACGCCGGACAACACACAGTTGTATTCGGAGTCGTCTGCCCAAGCGTGTGCAACCACGTTGTGCAAAGTGTTCTGTGAGAACTGCCCACGGAGAGCCTGGTAAGCTGCCATTCCAACGTCTGAGCCAATACCGTTAGTCATAGTCCGGAAGAACAACATATCGCTACGACAATGCCACGGAAGGCCATTTTTAGGCAAATCACGAAGCTCTTCGTCAGGTGTACGAGCCACAATGGCCTTATGAAGCTCCAATGAACGCCCAAATTCACCATTTTCACCCATTGCAAAGATAATGTTAATCAATTTCGTGTACCTCTAAGATTGAAATGTTTTCCCAGTTGAAACGTCGGATGCGCAGCTTTTGGCCCAGCACTTTTTCTAACGTCTGCTTAATCGGTTCCAGGGCAAACGTATGGTCAGACGACTTAATATTTGCATGAGCGCGTATAGTCTGTGTCGTGAACGTACCATGAAGCATCTGAATACGTACATGAACAGTATAATACACTCGCAAACGGTAGCTTTTAGGTCTTACTACGTCGATAACAGCGCGAGTTGCATTACTACCCAGTTCACCTGGGTGATAGATTCTATCCATTGACTTGCCCCGCGTTTTTGAAACCGTCGAGCTCTTTCTTGAGGCGGACGTTTTCCAGTTTGACTTGGAACAGCTCGTTGCGCATGTCTGCAGCTTCCTGTGTCAGACGTTCAAACTTGCGGTCGTAACGTGCTTTGAATTCAATCTTAGTTTCGCTCATGTTATTTGTCGTCCATAAAGTCAGTTGTAGTTTTGTTTAAGGCATCAATAGTGAATACAGGATTTAACGCTTGCATTTTGGCGTAGCGTTCAGCTCTTTCAGCTTCTGTAATAACTGGAGCATGCTGCACTACTGAGTGGTGACCTGTTGCGATAGTCTGCTTAGGTACTTTGGAATCTAACCACTTTTGACGTTGCTCGCGCACTGTGTACATAATGAATTCGAGCATGTATGTGTACCATTCATCGTTGTACGGGTCATACTTCAAGCCCGTCTTAACCATGAGGTCCGACATTGCATGGACTCCTTCGTGGGCTGCAGACACAATGTCAAACTTCTCATCGTAGAAGCTCAACACACCGAGTGCACGAGGAGTAGTGGCACGACGGAAGAAGTGTGCAGAAGCTACTGACTGGTCTTCAGGCTTTTCATGCCAGTAACCAAACTGTTCTATATCCAGTTGAGCACATAACTCTTTGCATTGTGCTTCGTCGAACACAACCGCAATGTAGTACGGGTAAGGCTGAAGTTGAATGATGTCCATAGTAACCCACAAAGAGAGGAGACCGGCGGCCTCGTTGTTAATCGTTCTATTATGATGCACTAGTCTGCGTAAAAAGTACACCCCTTTTTAGAGTTGTCTACATCCGGTACGAAAAATATAAAAAAATTATGGAGGGCCTTTTCTGTGTGACGAACTAGTGATTATGCGAATAGAGATACAATTGTGCGTGAGTGATCATCTGCTCATGATTGAAGTAGTAATTAGAGAGAAAATGGAAAAAATTAAAAATTTTTGCCGGCGCCTTAAAAATAGTCACATGTGGAAATTACCCCCCCGGTAGCTACTTCGCACGCAATCATTACCAGAGTAACTATTACAATCGTAGTTATAACCCGGTGAGTAATATCGCCGTGTAACAATAACATAAGTCTACAGTTTCGATTGAAATTATATTTTTTATAATAATTTCGCCGGCGCCTTAATTTAACACCGGTGCGGTACGATTACCCCCGTCGACTGTTATCAGAGTAATGATTACTCGAGTAACTATATCAATTGCATACGAGAACCACTATCAAGCGCAAGTGATTATCGTTTCTAAATACTTGCATTAACTTGCAATTAAAAGGTGTACGGTCCTATTGAATTATCGTATAATTATTTTATCGAAACGAATGACGCTCACCAGCGAGATTCGTTAAGAGATAAGAAAAAAGATTTAAATAAGTATGTACAAGTGATCCAATCGACGTTATAATGATTGTATCAAATAACGAATGACAAAACGTTATCGCTCTTTAACAATATGGTCACATGTTTTGTTTCTCTGTGAAATTGTTTCAACAGTAACTACTTGTTACTAAGTGGTTACGACTGAAACTATTAACTGAGGAGTAATACCATGAACAACGAAATCGGATATGTAACTATCTTTGACGCACAAGTAGTGTGGGACACAGTGAAGATGGACGTAGAAGGTGACGACAACTTTCATGCGATGTTATTGAATCGTGATACTGGAAATTATGCGATGATTAACAAAGATGGCACAGTTGACGTTTTCGCGAATTGCGACGAAGACTACAGCAAGCCTTTGAAAGATTTTAACAGAAGCGAATTAGATTGATTTCAACAAGTGATTATTCAAAGTTGTGATAATCACTGATTGAAATTATTCATAAGAGGAGTAACAATCATGCCAACTAAATTCATTCTGCAATTCGATGCCAATGAAGGAATGTGGTCTGTAAAGGTCGATAATTCTGACGTTGAAGTCTTCACATCTTACGATATTGAAGATTGTACCGATTTTATTCTTAATGAGGTTCCGTAATGAAAGATTTAGTATTGACGGAAGACGAATTGGCGCATTTAATTGAATTATTGGAATCAAATGCACAAATTGTAACAGACCAAATTTCTGACTCTCGTGATAGCGAAGCGTTTTATAATTTGATGGAAGAATTCAAATTGACGATTCAAATAACAACAAAATTGAAGTAGTTTCAACAAGTGATTATTGATAGTTTTGATAATCACTGATTGAAATTAATTCTAACAGAGGAGTAACAACCCATGTCAACTATCTATAACGTAACTGCAAATGATCGTGAATTTTTGTTAGCGGCAATCGAAAATCATCTCGAAGTTCTGTCTGACCAAATTTGGGACAATGCGTCAATCGTAAAAGATAAAGATGCGTTTGATAAGTGTCTTCAAAGTTTCGCTGATGCGATAGCCTTACAAGTGAAGGTTGAAAATGCCATTAGTTAAACAAACCCGCGTCAAAATCGGCGCGGACGTGAGGCCCGAAGTTAATACGACATTTTTGACAGACGAGGAGTGGTATTTATTCGCTCAAAGTCAAATGAAAATGAAAGCGACTCGTTCTCATGGTGGCACAGTTTTCACGTTAGTGACTAGCGAAATGGTGCAAGTCACAGAAATAACGATTAAGTGATTTTTACAAAGATGCACTCTTGTGAGTGCTCTTGATAAAAATCTCAAAGTTAAGAGATTTTAGTGTACAAACAACAGTAGTCATGACATTATAATCATGTCAATCACAAACAAAGGAAACAATCATGGAAAACTCAATCAAACTGTATGTTTATGCAACTTCTGCTTTTTCAGTATCTGCTTTGGCGGATGGCTTATCAAGCGAGTTCATGGGCGACATTATTATCGCGAAAGATTGCTTGAAAGATTTAACACAAGCCCAAATCGTTCGTATGATTAAAAGTTTGGATGATGAATCGACTGTCACCCACAAAGACTCGAAAGATGCCTTAGTTCCGGCGTTGTTCAAAGCTCTCGAAACTTTGGAAGTTGAGCATGTCGAAGCGAAGAAAGCCCGTACCTCAACAGGTGGTGGCACTCGTAAGTCAAGCGGTCCAAGCACTAAGGACACTTGTTATACGGTCTTCAAAGATTACAATTTGGCCGACAAAGATGAATCAAAATCTGCTCTTGCGGATGCGATGAAAGCTTGTGAAATGGCTGAAGATGATGTTAAGTCAAAACGTGTTGTTCAATCGTATATGTCGTATTACCGCAACGATGTCAAAAGTGGCAAAGTTGTGGATGGTAAGACGGTCTACGAAACCGCAAAGACTGAACCTGCGGCAACTGAAGAACCAACCGCTGAATAACATTAACAAAGGGTCATAGTTATGGCCCTTGATTAATTTTGTTCGTAGGAGGTTACATGAAGAAGAAATTTGTTGTACAATATTCTACTGAGAATCCTGCTTACAAGGAGTCTCGTGGTATGGCGAAAGCTGTGACAGTTTTCGTCGTCATTCTTTTGGTGATAGCTTATGTTTTCTGAGGAGCAATTGCATGGACTTGTTGAGCGTGTACATCGACGCGATTTATCTCATATTGCCGATACTTTTTCTGCCGGCATTACTGACAGCGAGATATTACGGCAAGCTGAAAGGCGCGAAGCAACTTCGCAAAGAGCTGAACAAGCATGGTCTTATCAGCCCCCAAAAACTGTACCGTTAACTTGGGTTGACCTGACCTTGTGGTTACTCGATAAACTTGGCATTAGGAGTCGCAAATGAGCAAGACAATGTTCAATCACATCAAGTTTGTTGGTCGTGATATGTTTGACAAAGATATTGGCCAAAGATTTTGGGTCGATGTTGGTGGTGGTGAGTATTGGATGAACATCAAAGACGGTGTAGCCGGTGATAGTTCCTTCAAAGCAGAGTCTGTGCTGTACAAACAAATCTTCGAATTTCTTACCACTGAGGGTCATGTATGATTGGTTTACTTCTTGGAACATGTTTAGCACTTGGCGATTGTACCTATGAAATCGTTGAGTCAAAGCCTGAGTGGCACACTGAAACCCAATGTGCCATCGATAGTGCCAAGACTTTAATGGACCTTGGCATCATCCCTGCTAAAAATCAGGTCGTTATGTGTGATAAACTCGTACCGATTAAACAAAACTAACTCACTTCAGTGCCGGGCGCGACGTAATAGTTGTAGACCCGGCAATATTGTTCCCATGTTATCTCCACCAATCCCACAAAGAGGCGATTAGAAGCCTCGTTGAAAGTTGTGCCACTTGGAAAGCACCCTAAAACGTCAGTCTTTCGCATCACTACGATAGGTTGCTTTCTTGGCGGTTCATAAATTAGCACAGGCATCTTGCCTTGTCGTCTCGCTGATTCCTCGCATTGTCGCCACCATGTTCCGATAGCCTTGGCTTTGTGCTTCTTCAGCTCAATACTGAAAAAAGGTACACCCAAAAGGTCATCCCCACCATTGATTGATTGCTGCAGATTACGCTGGCAGTCAAGTCCAAACGATTCGTTGAATTTCTTGGCCATCTTTCTCTCAAAGTTCTGACCAATTACGCGAATATTTACCATATACAATCCCATCCTGTTGACGTAAAGTATTGTTTCTGACGTTCATTGTAACACATAGCACTTAACTAGTAAATGTCTATCATTTGGAACGGTAATTGACTCTTTTTTCTGGGCCGCCGGCGGTATTTTTTCAATACCGTATCCTTATCCAATATAATGATCCGGTCCTTCATAATAATAGCCAATTCATCATCCGGTTAGTTAGTATAAGCTCTTGTTTTATAAGATATATATATATAATAATAAATATAATATAAATAATAAATAAATAAATATATATATATACCTAAGGGCCTGGCTTTTGGAGTGCCTTAAACTACCCCTATAAGGCCTGAAAAACTCATTATTATGTTTTTACGAAAATCTCTATAGATTTCATAGGGTTATACCAACAACCGACCTCATTATATTCATTTTTACTCTTCATTATTAAAGAATCCTTATAAAAAACAAGGACTTATCTCTAAGCCCTTGTTGTATATAGTAAATATGCTGGTAGACGCTAAATAGTCAACCAATTACATATTATTCATGACCACTTTACCTTCTTCCGTAAGACAATACAGAGCAGTGGACTTACCTCGAGGATTGGTCTTCATATCAAGCGTTAGCAATCCTTGTTCAACCATATCATTCAGATGCTCAATGATAACCTTATTGGCAGCAGTGATATTACCTGACGTCTTAATGTACTTGGCATTCTGTCTGAACAGTTGCACAGGGAAGCCATTCTCTTTCAGGTGCGCCTCTTTGAGGATGTATTTTGTGGGTTCAGGATGTTTCTCCTTTACCACATCCCAGCCGTCCGAGTAGTACGTTGTGAAGATGTCGCGGTACACTTTGAGGATACCGAACACAATATCGTTACTCGTCTCCGCTGGGGCCAATATGCTCGATGTGGCTTCAGTCCATGCAGTGATACAACGGGCGACGTATTTAAAGGCCCAATCCATATTACCGTCTTCAAGCTTAGGGTCGTATGGATTATCTATCAGGCCAATAAGCGAGGCAATAGTAAACACATACTCAGGCATACGGTTATAGAATGCACGTCTGTTTGGGTCAGCCTTATACTTCTCACGGAGCACGGCAATCTGACGCATGATAACGGTACCATAATCCTTGTTAACAGGCCTGATGTATACAGGTTCAGGAACAAGAATGCCGGTAGTCACTGGGTCAGGTGTTCTTGCTATATCCTCAAGCCTTGACATAAGCTCAGGTGATACTGCAAAGGGTTTGCTGTTGTCGTCAAACGGATTGGACACATCCTCTATACGGAACTTAACTTCGTTGTTAGGTATCAGTAAGAAGCGGGCCAAAAAGCCTGAGTCAAAGTCAGACCGGGTACTATGCTGAAGGATGAGTTCTTGTGTTGAGTCACCAAGCATTGAGTAGCACGGGTCATAGACGGTTGCAATGCTGTTGTCAGTGTTAGCACGTTGAGTACCGTGAACCATGCCACCAATCTTGCGGTTCGTTGATGCATCCATCAATACAGCCGAGAAGTCATCAGGGTTGTTTGAGTTGGTGCGGAATGTTGTTGCCAACTGCTTACCAAACTCAGGGAAGTAGAACATGTGACCGACTTTGCCTGGGTCGCTCAATGCACTAACAAAAGCTTTGGATGCTTTAGGCTGTGCGTAACCGATACGAGACAAAGGAGATGCCACATTGTTTTGAGTAGCTTGACGTTGAATGCGAGACATGATACCTGCGTACAATGACTTGCCTGTACCTGAGTCACCCACAAGGACAATGTTGGTGCAAAGGAAATTGTGGTGCTGACCTACTGGACACACAAACTTCTTGCCGGCGAATGCAGACAGTGTGGCGATAGCAGTACCAATCGCAAAGTCGTAGATGCGAGTGGAACTATCCATTGATTGGAGTATCTCGTTAACCAACCATTGGAATCCGCCCGGTGCGGCAGCCAGGAACTGAGATGCTGGAACAACACGCTCTGTCTGGAAGTCCTTAGCGTTGATGATTGCCTTAGGTGCGCCGAATGACATTGGCAGACTGAAGGTAACCTTTGTACCGAGTCCTTCTTTGAGCATCTCCTTTATAACAGACTTAGCACATCGTTTCTGCCAAGCGTTATAAGCTTGTGGAGTATCTCGTTGGTGGTTAGCAGTTCGTGCATCATACTGAGCAACAGCAGACTTCTCGAGAATACGGGAAGTAACAGCCAGGTTGCGAGAGTGTTTAAGCACATCCTTTATTACACGACTGAAGCGGTCGGAACCATCACGATTTGCATAGCTTGGATGACCGTTATCCGTGAGGTTGTGGTCAAGCTGCCAGCGAGTATCTTCAGCAAGCATCTCGAGGATAACCGAGTCGTGCTCTTCGCCCAGGTCAGGGTCTTCGTCAAACACAGAGTCAGGACCAGACGCATCAACAAAGAACTGTTCAATAACACTTGACCATTGGTTAGCTGGAACCAATGAAGCATTCTTCGGTGTGATAGTGACACCGGTCAGGATAATGATTTGTCCTGTGTGCTGAATCTTAAGGTCAAGCTTATCGTCAGCATCTTTGTGTAAAGACGATGCAGCCTTCCAACCTTGTGGAATACCGATATGCTGGCCAGTACCTGAGATGGACCACTCGGCGTAAGCACCTGCAGTGGACTCAATCAATGCCATATGGTTGTTCTGCTGCACTGGGTCCAGGTCATGGTTGTCCAGGTCAACAAAGTAATAATTCATTGGCACAATGAAAGCAGGTACAAACGAGATGTTTGGTTGGTCTGCTCTTACCTTGATTGAACGGTTTGCTGTTGCTCTTTTATATGCATCATCAAATGACAACCAAGTAGTCTCATCGCTGGATGAGTAACGACGAGTCTGTTGACCAGGGAATATGCATGGAACCTTGACCGGTTTACCTGTTAGCTTTTCGTCAGGAAACGTGAGTTCAAATACAATCCAACGCTTTTGGTCTTTGAGTGGTTGCGGGATACCTTGTGGGTCAAACGGTAAACCCAGAATCTCATGCCTCGGCAGATTCTTCGTCGACATTGATTGCTACCTTGTCAGTTGGTTTGTAGTATACGGACTTTTCAGAATGGTCGCGCTGTGTCAAGTAACCTTCTGCTACCAACTTGTCGAGCTCAGCTTTTATCTTTGCTCGACCAGCGTCTGCATCTTTGTAGTACTCAGCAGCAGGAATTAAAGCTAACGGTGATTTAGTAAAGAACCTGGACGGCAGCTCTTGCATCATCAGACCGACTTTCGTGATGCCACGCTGCTTGCATTTATATTCGTTTGCTTCAGCAAGCAACTTCATGCCGCTGCGAATATGCCGTAATAGCTTTGCCTTAATCATTGCATGGTGTCTCCTTTGTGAATGAACCGATATTATGTCATGTATAGACCATTGGTGTACATAGCTATTTTATGTATAAAAGACATTAAAAAGCTATTTACTTTTCCCTCCTTTATATGCATAATAGATACATCAACACAAACGAGGAATACAAACAATGTGGCATACAATCGTAACAAGCGAGTATCTTGATTCATCATCCGGTGACCAGGTTCGTTCGGACATGACCTTCCACACCAGTCAGATTGCAGACATCTCAATCACAACTCGTGAAGGTGTTAGTACAAGTTCTTGGTTGACTCTCAAAGGTGTTAACGAAGACAACCAACCTGTCGCTTTTAAGTTTGACAGGTCTTCTGACATCAGTACGGCTAACCTCGAACTGATGGTTATGTTGAAGGCAATGTTGTCTGAAGCATCGGCATACTACGAAGACGAGCAGGGTAACATCTTCCCGTATGACCAAGTGACATATGCCAATGCCAAGGCTAAGACTATCGTCATGGGTAAAGCGGAGATTCAGCTCGACCCACAAACTGAGTGGCCGGTGTTCGCAAACGGTTATCGTAACTACCTTGACCTGGTGAAAGCATAATGAAGATGATGAAGGTGTTCCAATTCGCTGACGGCACTTATCTCCGCTTGAACAAAGGTAAGCTCGGCGAGACGTTGGTTAGTGCTTCAACTATGGACATTAAGAATGCGTCCAAGTCTACGTCTGAGCAGTTCTTCAAGTACATCTTAAGGGGTGAGGGCAATGGAGGTAAGTTCCTTGACGTAGGTCTTGCAATTGTGGAACCTCGTCATATGCCTGCTCTTCGTTACTTGCGTGAGCTGTTGGAAAAAGAAAAGACATTCGCTCAAGAGCAGGTTGACACTGCTCATCTTCCTGAAGACCGTAAGGATGCCGGTCGTGACATCGAGAAGATTGACCTTATCATCGAACTGCTGGAACGTGAATAATGAAAGGATACATCTTTGTTAACGAGCTTGGCGAGTATGCCATCGAGCGCGCCAACACAGGCTTTGGTTCTGGTACTACAGTTGTGTGCTGGACCAAAGACATTAACGCGGCAACAGTGTTCAACAACGAAGAACCTTGGACAGGTTGCATGGGCCGTCACCTTAAGGCAATGAGTAAAGCACAACCTCTGCAAGCAGAGCTGTCTCGTGTTGTAACTCTTGGCCGTTGGAAAGAGGCGAAGACTGATGGCGTTTAAACCGCATCGTGACAGCCGACCTATGGCTGAGCGACCTTTGGAAGTACAAATGGAAGCAGCATTCTTCCAACGCATCCAACCACTCATCACTAAGAAAGAGCAAGGCAAAGTGATGGGTGCTTACCGTGAAGTGTTGAAGCTTCGCTTGAATCCTGTAACTGATACTAAGGACCGTCACACTAACGGTAACTTAGATAAGGTTATACAGCGCGGCAAGTTTCATGGTAGAATAGAAGCTGACGGCAGTGTGCGGGTTAACTGGGGTGCTGCTGAAGATTATCCTGAAGGTGATTCAATACTTTGGAAGGTTCACCTGAGTGACTTGGACGAATTCATGTCACTGTTAACCGCTTTGAAATCTCATGTGTAGGAGTATATAATGAATATGCTTGACAAGTGCAGAAGCGAAGGCTATGTGGCTGGCGAGCACGGCGCAAATAAGGATTTCAATCCTGAAGAACCTGGTTCAGCAGAACACATTGCCTGGAACATGGGATGGGAAGAAGCTAATGAAGATTACAAAGCTTCTTGTCGTTCTTATGAGGGTAGTGACAACGGTGACTGGGCGTTATTTATAATTGTACCCGTGCTGTTGTTTATACTGTTTGGTATTGGTAAACTTGTTTGGAGTATATTCTCATGATGGACAATTACACAGCAGCATTAAAAGTACATATACTATCGTTGCGTGCCAAACTAAAAGCTATGGAACACTTAGACCATAGTATTGATGCCACTCGTAATGAGTGGATGGTTACGTCTGACCAGGTTGATGCCTTGGAAGCTGAGTTGAATCGCTATTTGTCTGTATCAAAGGAGCAAGACAATGGGTAAGAAGAAGTATTTGCGTCAGGTAACAGACTTGCGTGCACTGAAACCAGGTGACCGCGTCTTTGTGGGTAGTAAGTACAACAAGAAGTACATCGGCTACGTCGAATCGCAAGGTGACATGGGCGAAGGTGAAGTCTGTGTGTACGTCGATACTCGTTGGCGTTCACGTCGTAAGCTGTTTGAAAAGTGGTATGCTGACAGCAATGACGACATCCCTGCCGGCAACAAGTATAAGCTGTTATTCAGTCATAGCGTAACCGATGTTTACGTTACCAACATGTCTTTGAATCAATGCTTCCGTGCTTTGAAGACATACCAATACGATGCAACTGAGTTTGCAATCCCATTCTAAGGAGAACACAATTGAGTCACTTTACTTATCAAGCTGACGAAGGCGAAAGCCAATGGGCTGGTACAATCCATCTTATCGAGCTGGAAGATGTAATCCGTATTGAGTTTGAGTGTGGTGTAAATAGTGAAGAAAAACGTTTACACGTCTACACTAAACATGCTATGATTACTATCAAGCGAGCAGATGCTATTGCGGACTTCCGTAAGACGTTCAATCAGTACCTGTTCACTCGTCAATCAACTTGTAACTTTGTTTCGGAGAATGTAAATGACAACCCAGCAACCTAAAACACTTGACGAAATGTCAACGTCAGAACTGTATAACCAACTGTCCAACATTAACCGTTGGATGGCGAAAGCCAAAGACGACGCCGAAACATTGCGTCGCATGATCAAGACCCGTCTGGAAGCAGACATGGTTATTGCCACCGGCAAAGAGGGTACTCAAACTGTACCGTTCTCTATTGACGGTGTACCTGGTAAGATGAAGGTTGAACAGAAAATCAACCGCAGCCTAGACCAGAAGCTGGTGCCAAACGTCATCAAAGAGTTGCCGAAGATTGTTGCGGCTAAACTGTTCAAGGTTAAGTACGAGCTGAGCCTGACTGCTTACCGTAACCTTACACCTGAGCAGTTGGCGAAGGTAGAACCAATCGTCAAGGTGTCTCCTGGTATCCCAACTGTTACCTTTACACCTGCTGAGACCGATGGCGAAGAGTAACAATTACAATCCGTCCACCGAGCAAGAGTTGATTGACGATGTTAATTCGTTAAGAGACATGCTGGTGGACGTTCTTCTTCCGGCGCGATTCCAAGACAAGCCCAACACTTTCATTAGGGCCAAGTTACGTGAAGCGCTATCCTCTAACAAATACCCTAACAAGATTGTTAACCAGGTTATGCGGAATGCATTGAAGTGGCCTCAGCCTGATGAGTGGCTGAAGCGAACCTTCCGTGATATACTGGATTCAATCGTCGAGGAGTAGTATGTCAAGACTCAACAAGAACTATTCAACTGTTGACAAGTACCGTCACCAGCTAGGTATACTTCGTACTGTCATGCGTTACCTTAAAATGACAGACAACGCACCACTGTCTGACATTCCAACTGAGCTGTACCGTCAGATGGATGTGCTTGGCGAAGCAGCAGAGCTTGCAACAATGTATGGTACCGCCTTCATCCAAGTAATGCCTGACGGTACTACTAAGCTTCATAATCCGCAAGACATCTATATTCACGTCCTGAAGAAGGAGTTAACTGATGGACTGTAAACCAGTTTGCAAGATTGCCATCATAGGTGGTGGTGTAGGTTGCGGAAGAGGTTTGCGGTCGCAGATGATTCGAGACCTGGCTGCCAAGCTGGGTGATTCAGTAGAGCTTGTTGAGCTTGACTTCGCTAAGCTGGAACGCCACGTAGCAGCTCATGCAGCATCCAAGCGAATGGAGTTGAAGATTGCGTATGACTCACTGGATGAGTTACCGCGTGAGATGTATACACGACCGTCTAAAGCTGACCGTCACACATTTACACCACCACATAAAGCTCGTAGTACTAGACTAAGGAAAAGAAAATAATGGCTGTTCGCATCTACCCAATTGAAAACCTTCTTGCCCTTGCTGTCTTAGCGAATGTAACTGTTAAGGAACATTCGTTTGAAGGGCGCAATGCTGTTGTGTGTGGTTCAGGCTTTCACATTATCTATGACCCGTACCGTAACAAGGAACAGGCACTTGACTTGCTGTTCCGTGTCGGTCTGCAGGTTGAAGTGCAGGAAGATGTTGTGCTGGCTAACGGTACCGTATATCCGATGGAGGACTATGACCAGTCGTGGCATGCGTTGTGTGATGCTATCTGCAGTGAGGCATTAAAGAAATAAAAAATAAATAAAATAAAAGTGTACACTACCCTTCACTAGTGACATAATGATCTTAACGAAACGAATGTAAGGAATTATGTATGTCCATCAAGTCCTGGTTGCGTGACATGTTCAGACCAAGCTGGAAGACTCAGTGCAATGAGCGTCTCGAAGCCTGGGCTACAGATGTGAAGCGTTTCAACTCTGACCTAGTTACTTACGACTTGTTCATCGGTCGTGTTGACAAGGCTAAGTATTGCAGCGGTAAAGCAGTAACCGAATTAAACTTTGACCCTCTTCCATTCTGGACTGCACCTCAGTTGTTGGAAGTCGGCGAATTACTTAAAACTCAATCTACCCACAAGAAGGAAGTCAAGACCATGGCAACAGTATTCAACAAGAACGGTAAAGCACACGAAGCAATCAACTTTGTTCTTTGTGTCGATGAAGGCAACACTCAGTTGCTCACCCAAGGTAAAGTGTATGCCAACCTGGGTGCAGTACCTGCGTCAGATAACATCGCAGTTATCGACGACCGTGGCCTGAAGCAGAACTTCAGCAAGGCTCGCTTTGCTCCGTACACTTCGGAGAAAGACAGCTGGGCTATGTCACTGCGTGAGTATGCCAACCTGCGTGAAGGCAAGCTGTACAAGATCTCTGCAACTCGCAACGGCGCGACGTCTGCCATCAGCCCAGGCAACACCTATGCTCAAGATGAGACTGGTGGTTGGATGAGCTATGCTCGTGCGGCATTCGCTGAAATCAAAGTGTCGTACTCCGAGCAGTACCTGACCGCTAAGATGAAAGCCAAGCTGCAGCCAGGCAAGTACGATGCAACTATCGAAACGGCTGGTATGGTTGGTCGCTCGCTGGTTATCGACTTCAAAGTCGGTGATGAACGCATCGCTCATGCTCAGCGCGTTATCGCTGACCAAGACGTACGCTATGTACAGGTTCGCTTCCAAAAAGGTGGCAAGCTGTATACTTACAAACACCGTGGTGAAATCTACCAAGGCGACCAGGTTGTAGTGCTGGTTGAGAACGACAACTATCCAGAGCTGTGCGGTACTAAGGTATTGGAAGTGGTTGGAGTGCTCGACAAGAACCCAACCAACTATCCACTCAAATGGGTTGTTAACAAGGTTGACATCGAAGGCTACCGCATCAAGCAGAATGCAGAAGAGAAATTGCGCACTGCTGAAGTTGCACTCGAAGCCAAGGTTGCTACAATGATGCGTGAAGACATGCTGAACATCCTGGCTGCGCGTGACCCAGAAGCGGCTGCATTGATCAACGCTATCAAGCAATTGAAAAGCCTCATCTAATGACAGACCAGTAACAAGGCGGGGCTTCGGCTCCGCTTCTTCATTTGTGGGAAAAAGAAGTGTGTACATTACCCTAGCAAGGGGTGTATAATGATTCTATCAACAACACAACGGAGTCTATCATGCGTCATTCAATCACCCGTCGTCCAGCCACAACACTTGAGCAGTTCAAGCAATCCCGTAAACGCATCTCTCACAAGAGCACAGAGGAGGAAGATGTTTATGCCTTCGCGAACTGTTGGGAGTTAACCGAGTGGTATCCACCTGTTGAAGACGGTGAAGAAGCACCTATCGTCTACAAAGTGATGGGTACCGAGACTGTCGATTACGACGAAGCTGTTGGCATTCTGTTTGCGGCTTTTCGTGACGATGAAATCATGACAGAGGACTACTTTTAATGGCAGCACCAGTATTCACATCAACTAAACGGGCGGCTGATAACAAGCTGCCCAAGGTCGTGGTATACGGTCAAGCTGGTGTAGGTAAGACCAGTTTGATTCGTACATTGCCACACGGCCAGACTCTCATTGTCGATGCGGAAGGTGGTCTTATGTCCATCGCCGACATCGACGTAACGTCAACCAAAATCAAATCCTTCCAGGACATCCTGGACCTGTACAAGTGGATTACAGAAGACCCAGCTGCTAAGCAATACAAGTACCTGGTATTTGATTCACTGTCCGACATCGCTGAAGTGTGCTTGGCGTATGAGAAGACCCAGGTAAACGACAAGCGCCAGGCTTACGGCGAGATGGCTGACAAAATGATTTACATCATTCGTCAGTTCCGTGACCTTGACCTCGGCATCTGCTTCATCTGCAAGCTGGAGAAGAACAAGGATGAAGTAAGCGGCGCGATGATGTATTCACCACTGCTGCCTGGTCAGGTTCTGCCTAAGCAAATGCCTTACCTCGTTGATGGTCTGTTAGCAATGCGCATGACCGCACCAGACAACGATGGCAACTGTGCTCGCTATGTGCAAACCCAGCCAGACTTCCAATGGGATGCTAAGTGCCGTAACGCACCGGGTCGTAACCTGGACCGTACGGAACCTGCAGACCTGGGTTGGATTTTCAGTAAGCTGCAAGGTTATCACCCACAAAAGCTGTGGTACTATCACGCGGATTCGGATAGCTACTTGCTGCAGACCGGTACTGAAGCTGTGCTGAGCAATGAAGAAGGTGCCGACCTTACTAAGATTGGTTCCGACGAGCAGCGTGCTAAGCATGAAGCCTGGATTATTAAGAAAGCTGCCGAGGCTGCCGCTGCCGAAGCCGCATCTACTGAAGCCGGCGAATAAAAATGTGTACACCATGATTTAAAGTGGTGTATAATCTACCTCAGGTCGAACGCTACCTTAAAGCGTTAAACTTAAAACACAATTAAACAGGATAAACAAACCATGGCTGAATTACAATTTAACAGTGCTAACGTAGAACCGCAACAGTCTTTTGAACCGGTTCCTAAAGCATGGTACGACCTAGCTATCGAGTCGTGTGAGCTGAAACCAACTAAAGCTGGTACCGGTTCATATCTGTCTCTGCAGCTGAAGGTGCAAGGTGGTGAGTTTAACAACCGCACTGTGTTCGATATGATTACCTACTCGAACCCAAATGCTCAGGCTGTTGAAATCGGTCACCGCAAGCTGTCTGCTCTGTGCCGTGCAGTTGGTATTGTTGAACTGAAGTCAACCGATATGTTGTTGAATCGTATCGTAGCTGCGAAGGTCGGTATCAAAATCGACAAGACCGGTGAATACGACCCGCAGAACGACATTAAAGAGTACAAGTCTGCCTCTGCGGCGACTGCTCCAGTAACCGGTAACGCTGTCAACACACAGACAGCTGGTGCAGGTTCAGCGGGTGCTGGTGCATCAGTAGCAGGTGCAGGTGCAGGTAATGCTACTGCCCCGAATGCTGCAGCTGATGATGATGCTCCTTGGGAAGCGTAACAGCATAGTTCACTAACACAAAGGCTTGCTTCGGCAGGCCTTTTTAGTCTGGAGGTTTACAATGTTGAACAAGTGGGATAAGCGTTTTCTTGAAGTAGCTGACATGGTTGCGAGCTGGTCCAAGGACTCGAAGCGGAAGGTTGGCTGTGTAATCGTCGATTCAAATAAGCGAATTATATCAACAGGTTATAATGGCCTGCCTACCCAGTTAGACACTATTCCTGAGGTGTCTAATGAGCTCAAGAACGCGTTAACTATTCATGCCGAGGTAAACGCATTAGCTAATATACCTAGTGGCCTAGACATATCTAAACTAGGTGCGGTGAATGTTTACGTTACCTATCCACCGTGTGAGCACTGCGCGAAGATGCTGACTGCCAACTTGAATGTGTTCCGCATTGTATATCTCAAACATGACGCCAAGCAATCCAAGTGGAAAGACAGCATGGCGAATGCAATAGCCCATTTGTGGGCCGAAGGAGTAGCGTCAGATGAGCTTGACCGCAAAGACCTTACTACAGCGGATTGACGTCCATATAGTAGAAGAACATTTACAAGAGAAACGCCGGGGACATCTAGGTGCTTCTCAAATCGGCAACAAGTGTTACCGCTATCTATGGCATACACTGCACTGGTCGTTCAAAGAGAAGTTCAACGCACAAAAGCTAAGACTCTTTGCACGAGGTAACCTGGAAGAGCAACGCTTCATTGACTGGCTTAAACCAATCTGTGAAGAGTTGTATCCTGTCAACCCGAAGACTAACAAGCAGTGGCGGGTTACGGACTTCAACGGCATCTTCTCAGGTTCGTGTGATGGTGTAGCTAAGATTGACGGTGCCTGGTTCCTGTTAGAGTTTAAAACGCATGGTGACAAATCCTTTAAGGAGTTTGCCAAGCATAAAGTGAAGGAGTGTAAACCCATACACTATGACCAGATTCAAGTCTACCTACGCAAGCTTAAGCTTCCTCGTTGTATTTACATGGGCATCAATAAGAACACAGATGAACTGTACATCGAGATTGTCGAAGCAGACATGCTGTCAGCCGACATCATACTGGACAAAGCCAAGACTGTTGTTGAGGCAGAGTCCGGCCTGGACATGCCTCGAATTAGCGAGTCTCCGTTATGGTGGGAGTGTCGGATGTGCACCTACACACATCTCTGTAACAAGGGCGCTGCTCCTGACAAGAATTGTAGAACTTGTGCCTACTCTAAACCTAAGTCGGACAAGACCTGGACTTGCTCAAGACATATTATCGATTTGAGTATGGAAGAGCAACAGACTATGATTATAGAGGGTACCCTGTGCCAGGAGTATAAGCCAGCAGATGTATACCCACAAAAGGACGATGGACCGGCGGTATCATTCTCTTTATAAAGGAGTGTACTTAACGCATGGAAGCGTGATATAATATCCTTAATAAATAAAGAGGATTTGCACATGTCGTTCGAAGCTCGTTGGTATCAACAAGAAGCGGTTGCCGCCTGGTGGAGTTACTTCAACTCTTACAGCGGTAACCCTTTAATCGTTATGCCTACCGGTTCAGGTAAGTCACCTGTGCTCGGTATGTTGATGAAGGACATCCTAACGATGTATCCTCGTCAACGTATTCTTATCCTTACCCATGTTAAAGAGCTTGTCGAGCAGGATGCTAAAGCAATCTGTCGTCACTGGCCTCATGCTCCACTGTCAATCTACTCCAGCTCTGTAGGTCGTAAGGACTTCAGTGGTAAGATTGTTGTTGCTTCAATCCAGTCTATCATTAACAACCTGGAAGAAGCCGGCAAGTTCAGTCTTATCTTTATCGATGAAGCACATCTAGTACCAGAGAAATCAGAAACAACTTACCGTAAGGTTATTGCACATTTCAAAGAGATTAACCCGAAGGTAAAGGTTAGCGGGTTAACAGCAACACCTTACCGTTTAGCTGGTGGTCACTTGCTGGATTGCGGTATCTTCACAGACATCTGTTATGACCTGACTACACCAGATGCATTCACCAGGTTAGTACGTGAAGGCTTCTTGACTCGTCTCGTCAACAAGCGAGTAGCAACCAAGATTAATACGGAAGGTATGGGCACTCGAATGGGTGACTACATACAGTCTGAGCTTGAGGAGGCAGCTAACCAATCCGACATAACGTCAGCTGCCATCCGCGAAGTAATAGCGTATGGTCATGACAGAAAGCATGTGTTAACATTTGCTGTAAGTGTTGAACATGCTTACGCGATTGCAGCAGAGTTTGAGATACGAGGTTGGCCATCGGTTGTTATCCATGGCGGACTTGGTAAGAAAGACCGTGAAGCAGCAATAGCAGACTTCAAGTCAGGTGTGTATAGAGTCTGTGTTAACGTAAACGTATTGACTACCGGCTTTGACTATCCAGAGATTGACTTGCTTGTGATTCTGCGTCCGTCAGATTCAGTCGCTTTGTGGGTGCAGATTCTCGGTCGTGGTTTACGTACAGCACCTGGCAAAGAGAACTGTATGGTTATGGACTTCACAGCCAACACAGTTAACCTTGGGCCAATTGACGACCCTGCAATTCCACCTCGCATGGGTAAGAAGAAGAAGCCAGGCAAACGTACAGGACCTGCAGGTAAAGAGTGCCCAGTGTGTCACCAGGTAAGTGGATTCGCAGCAAGGACGTGTAAGCATCCAGCTAAGAACACTGACCCTGACGACAACATTAATTGCGGTCATGAATTCAAGTTCAATACTCAAGGGCCGGCAATAGCCGGTGAGTCTTCAAACGAAGAGGTTATGACTAACGGACAATTGCAAGTGGTAGATAAGGATGTGACTCTTGTCAACTATGCACTGTTCCAAAAGGCAGGCAGACCTGACAGCATCAAGGTTGTGTATTATTCAAACCTGGAAATCTACACAACATGGGTAAACATTGAAGCACATGGCAATGCTAAGACACTAGCAGACATCTGGTGGAAGAACGCAGCAGGTACCGAACCGCCTGACGATTGTGATGAGTTTATCCGCCGCAAGGGTGAGTTAGCCATACCACAGAAGATTAAGGTATGGATTAAACGACCACACCCACAAATCATGAACTACGATTGGGGAGATGGCTTTGGTAAACCGCGACCGCTTTAATGCAATGCTGGAACAAGTTAAGATGTTAACGTCGGAAGAGCGGCGTCAATTAATCAACATACTACACGACATGAGTTGTGTGCAGTGCTGTCACTTCACGGGAAGTGGCTGTGCATTGGCTGGAGGCAAGATGCCACCGGCGAAGATTCAAGCTACCGGCTGTAAATCTTTCGATTATAAAGTGCCATTCTAGACGCATAGGAAAAAAGATTAAAAAAGAGTGTACACTCTCTTTCTTATATTATATATTAGTCCTGTGTTAACAATTAAACGAAGCCCTGTGGACAACGAGGAATACAAATTATGACTACCCCTGAAAATAAACTGACTTTCGCAACTGGTAAAGAAGAAGTTAACGGCGTTCTGTACCCGGCACCAAATACTGGCGCTCGCTACGTCTGGGACCTGGCTGACAAAGCACACGATGCTGGCAAGTCAAGCTCTGACGTTATGGACCTGGCAACTACCAACACCGAAATGTCACGTGGCACTGTGTCTTCACAGCTGACCTACTGGCGTAAAGCTACCGGCAAGATTCTGGCCAAGCGTGTTGACAACGCTAAAGCAGAACGTGACGCGGCTAAAGCCGAAGAAAAACGCGTTAAAGCAGAAGCACGTGCTAATGCCAAAGCTGAAAAAGCTCGCGTCAAAGCTGAAGAGCAAATTGCTAAAGCGAACGAGCGTGCTGAAAAAGCTAAACAGAAAGCTGAAGCTGCTAAAGCTGAAGCTGCTGCCCTGGCGCCGAAAGCTGCTGAAACCGAAACTGAAGGCCAGTCTGCTGAATAATTCGGTCGCGATCTGAGTGTCCCTTTCGAGGGGCATTCACTGGGCATCCTGCGTAAATGAACCATTATTGAGTAATGGTCGTAGGGTGTCCAGTGAATGTGTAGTATCGGCGTTTAGCTCAGTTGGTAGAGCACTCCGTTTGGGACGGAGGGGTCGCAGGTTCGAGTCCTGCAGTGCCGACCAAATTCGATTGGGGTTTAGTTCAGTTGGTAGAACAACGGTCTTTGATACCGTAGGTCAGTGGTTCGAATCCATTAGCCCCAGCCACAAAACAATGCTGTGTGTGTTGACCTGGCCGATTTATACAAGCCCTTAACTTGTTGGTGTAGCAACAGGTTAGCACACACAGGATTCTTTTGCTGGTGTCCATTGTGTCTTACTCAGCTCGCTGCTATGGTTGTGACACGAACTCCTTGTTAAGTTGTTGACTTACTACTCCAAAAGGACCTGCTGACCACAGGTCCTTTTTCTTTACTGTTTTTTAAAATAAAGCTTTACCACTAGCTAGCAGTATAGTATAATAACCTCATACTTAACGAGGAGTCAATCATGAATATCCAACGCCTGTCTGAGTCACTGTATCATATCTGGCGCCTGCGCATTGAAGGTCAAATAGCTTTCTCCCGCGGCGACAAGGCAGACTACCTACCAGCTTCTTTATTTGAACAAGTTGTAGCTCAAACTCGTATCGTAGAAACCGAGCTCAACTCTGTATTCTTCTCTCGTGACATCAGTGACCGCTTCGATAAAGCAGTCGCTGAGATTAAATTCAATATGCCTTACGTGAAGTCAATTAACCGTTCAGGCTTATTCCTCCATCCTTTTGTGGGTTCACCTGAAGAGATTGAACGCCGCAAAGAGACAGCAGCAACCATCTCCACCAGTCCTTCTTACAAGAAGACACTTATCGAGTTACTCAACAAGGAGTTTCGCAATGCATTTCAATAAAGCAGCAGCTGACGTTGTAGCGTTCCATGTGAAGTTTGGCCTCAACCCTATTAGCCTGGGTGGTTCACCAGAATTCAAACTGCGCTACGACCGTCTGGTAGAAGAGCTGGACGAAATCCAGGAAGCCATCGACGAAAACGACAAGGCTAAGTTCCTTGACGCTTTGGTCGATACCATTTACATCGCAGTTGGTACATTGTACTTGTACGACGAAACCGACTGGTTCAAGAATGAGTTTGACTACCCTGTTAAACCTGGTGTTGAACCATGCTCTTGGATGGCTAAGTTTGATGTTGATGGTCTGACCAGTTACTTCACTAACGACGTAGCAACTCACTGCCGCCATCTGCCAGCACTCGTTAACCACATCTTGGTATGGGCAGCAAACTATAACTGGCCGCTGGACGAAGCATGGGACGAAGTACAGCGTGCCAATATGTCGAAAGAACGTGCTAAGCCTGATGCGTCAGACTCTAAGCACCAATCAAGCCAGGACATTGTTAAGCCAGCTGGCTGGACAGCACCTGACATCAACAAAGTAGTCGAGTGGCACAGCACCAACGGCGGACAACAGGAGTTAGATGTATAATGCGCACATTCAAAACAGTTGACGATGTAATGGAGACCTTGTTCAATGAGCTCACAGCCGGGGGAGAAGTCAGTAACGATCGTACTGGTGTTGGTACTCGTCGCAGCTTTGGTTTTAGCGCTCGACTTAAGTTTGCCCACAATAAGCTTATGGTGCCAGTATTCAAGCCCGTTAATATTAAGGCCGTGGCTGCTGAGCTGTACTGCTTTTTTAACGGAATTACTAACGTCGATGCACTTAAACAGCATGGATGCAATTGGTGGGAATCTAATCTGCAAGATGCCAACAAGCGATGGAACCAGCCTGACAATCGGGATTTGGGACCAGTGTACGGAGCTCAATGGGTTAAGCCTTACTGGCTCAAGGGCGAACTGACAGACCAGATGCAAGAGCTGGTTCACACGCTTCGCCACAACCCTGCAGACCGTCGCATGTATGTCACTGCCTGGAACCCAGAACAGTTTGACGATATGGCACTGCCGCCATGTTATCATGGCTTCCAGTGTTTTGTTAACGAACGTAACGAGCTGGACTTGATGTTCCACATGCGTTCAGCTGATGTATTGCTGGGATTACCACATGACATTCTTCTTCACCAGATGTTGCAAATTATGCTGGCTGCTGCTACGGGTCGTGCCGTTGGTGATTTGCTGTTTACTCTGGGTGATTACCACCTGTACAATAACGGTCTTGAAGCTGTTGAGACGTTCCGTAAGCGGTTATTCAAAGACCACGATTGCCACAATGCGGCATCGGACAAAAGACCTTCTATCACGTCGATAGAGTCTGTGTCAATCTTTAACTTCGTAGTTGATGATGTATTGCCAATGGTTGAAGCTTACCAACCTATGCCGAACATCAAAGTAGCAATGGCAGTTTAACACGGAGAAGGGACCTTCACGGGTCCCTTAGCTTTATGGGTAAATTCACAATCAACACCAAGCGGATGCAAACAGACTTACAAGCTGTTCGTCCAATCAAGTACGACGAGACAGGACTCATGGGCAAGATATGGGTTTTGAATGGTGTGATGTACTCGTATTATAAAAACGTCTTACTGTGGAAACCTGTAACAGGCATTGAAGACTTTCAGGTAGATGCTGAGTCATTGCGCAAAGCTGTTATGGCTGCCAAGTCTGAGCACATTACCTTTAACATAACACCTGCAGGTAATCTGTCAATAACTGCTGGACGTCTTAAGACTCGCATGCAGCTGTTGAACGAACCTATTCCACCGCACCACAAGATTGATAACTGGTATTCTACCCATGGCCAGTTAATGCCAACGTTAACAGCTTTGGCTAAATGGGTACCTGACCAAGCACCTAAAGCCTGGGCAACAACATTACTTCTGCGTAATGGTTATGCTTACGCATCTAACGGTATCTACATGATTCGCGAGAAGTTGAATGTCGACTTTGAGTTTGAATGTGCAATCACAAAGCCTATGCTCCAGGCGTTGGTTAAGCTCAAGTCCGAACCCACAACAATAGCATACTTCCGGGAGAAGCTTTATTTTGGCTTCGACGACGGGCTGAGTATGGATGCACCTACTCTTGCTGAAAAGTGGCCAGACATCAACAACTTCTTTACTATTGAGCACAAGGAGTTTGACTTTACCAGTGAGCTTAGCGAGACACTGGAACAGCTGACAGGTTATGACGAAGGCAATGCAATTCTTGAAGTACTGAATAGCAACACAGCTAAGTCTGCATTACCTGACAAGCTGATACCTAAGATGGTTGTCGACATCAAGTTTGAATCAACAACGTTTCCATTACCGTTCAACGTATCTATTAGCAATATGAGTAAGCTTGCAAAGGATATGACCAACATCGGTATAGGTAGCAGAACGCTGAAGATGTGGAACGATGTGCGTACTGTAATCTTAACTCTGATGAGGGATTGATATGTCTTTTCTATTCGACGACTTTGAAGGAGTAAAAAATGTTAAGCCGATTAACAGGCCTATCCCGTACATCCGCGACACTGGATGGCGGCCGCGTGCGCATTACCCAGATTTATCATCGGCAAAGATTATTGGCCTTGACTGTGAAACATGGGACCCTGGCCTCAAGACAGCTGGTTCTGGTTGGGCCCGCGGGGAAGGCCATATCGTTGGAATCAGTATCGCTACTGATAACGGGTTCAAAGCTTACTACCCTATCCGACACGAGCTGGGAGCAGAGGATAATCTACCAGTTTACGAAGTGCTGGGATGGCTCAAGCGTGAGCTCAGCAGACCTAACCAAACTAAAGTCGGCGCTAACATTACATACGATTTGGGCTGGCTTAAACAGGAAGGGGTTGAAGTACAAGGGTTGTGCATGGATGTTCAGTATGCGGAAGCTCTTCTCAATCCGGGTGCAAGGGTTGCACTTGAAGGACTTGGGCGCAAGTACGTAGGCGAAGGTAAAGACTCATCGGAAATGTATGAGTGGATAGCTGAAGCGTATGGCTGTAAACCAACTGGTGAAGCCCGCGCTTATATCTACAAAACGCCACCACGTCTTGTGGGTTACTATGCTGAGTCAGATGCTGACTTGCCTGTGCAGGTAATCAAAAAGCAATGGCCGCTGCTTAGCAGATGGAATCTTGTCGACTGCTTCTACCTTGAATGCAAGTTGATTCCGTTAATGATAGAGATGCGTTTTGCAGGTGTACGTGTTGACCTTGATGCTGCTAAGAAAGCAGACATTGTACTTGATACCGAGATTGACAGAATGCACAAAGAGATTCGTGCACAACTCGGGTTCAACGTTAACGTCAATTCAGGTACTGACCTGGCACTAGCATTCGACCATCTCGGTCTGGAGTATGGTAAGACAGAAGCTGGCAACCCATCGTTCGGCGCTGACTTCCTTGCAGGCATGCACCATCCGTTTGCAGCACTAGTAACTGAGATTAAGTCTTTCCAGAAAATTCAATCCACGTTTATTCGTGGCTACATAATGGGGTTAAATAACAATGGCTTCCTTCACGGTCAATTCCATCAAATGCGCGGTGATGACGGTGGCACCGTTAGTGGTCGGTTTAGCTCATCTGACCCTAATCTACAGAATATACCATCTCGACACAAAATACTGGGACCACTCGTTCGTTCTTGTTTCGTACCGGACCTTGGACACGACTGGGCCTCAGCCGACTACGCCCAAATTGAATATCGATTCATGGCGCATTTTGCGGTCGGCCCGGGTTCTGATGAGCTACGAGCAATTTACGCGGCTAACCCGGAAGCAGATTACCACAATGTTATGGTCGACACAATCAAGGAAGCCTCAGGTTACGTTATAGAACGTAAGCCAGCCAAGACCATCAACTTCGGTTTGCTATATGGCATGATGCTTAATGCGTTGTCTCGTAAGCTGGCTATGACTCCAGACGAAGCCAAACCAATACTGGAAGCATACCACAAAGGTGCACCGTTCATTGGTGCAACTATGAAGCACTACGAAGAGCTGTGTAGCACACAGGGTTACGTTGAAACTATCATGGGTCGTAAGACCTGGTTTGACAAGTATCTTCCGAAGCGTGGTGGATTTGGCAAAATGCCTTTACCATACGAGCAGGCAAGAGCAGAGTGGGGCCCGAACATTAAGTTGGCAGATACCCACAAAGCAATCAACCGAGTGCTGCAAGGTTCTTCAGCGGACCAGATGAAGTCTGCAATGCTGAAGGGTTACGAGGATGGTTACTTTACTGAGATAGGTGTACCACGGTTAACAGTACATGATGAACTAAACTTCTCAATACCACAGACCAAGAGTGCTCGTGACGGGTTTAAAGACTTCGTCCATGTCATGGAAACTGTGCTACCGCTTCGTGTACCGGTTCTAACTGACTCTGCCATCGGTTTAAACTGGGATGAAGCTCACTAACATCTTTTTTAAGAGGTCTAGAGAATGTCTAATATAGGGTTAGAGTACAAAGTAGATGAAGTACTTAAGCAACGTGCTAAGGAGATTCTAGACGCCTCTTCTTGCACCACGGGACTCGACTGGTTCATGAGAATCTTTAGCGAAGAACCGGCAGCAGTAGCAAAAAAGCTTTACAAAAGTGGTATTGATGTGTATGATATTACTGCCCTTTGTTTTGAGATACGCGGAGAGGATGATAGCTGGACACAAGAGCTCTGCGACGAATTGGAAACCATCTACTGTGAAGAAGAATGTAAATGATTGAATCAACCCGTACATCCGATGTAGGCGACATGGCAAGCGAGTTAGAATCTATCGCTCGTGACGCAGCTTTGTCTAATCGTGTACAGTACAAAGGCATTAGTCCTTTAGCCTGCGATAGCTGTGACAACGATATTGAAGAAGCTCGCCGTCGTTTACTGCCTGGCGTTCGTTTGTGCGCTAGCTGTGCTCAGTTAGCAGAGCTGAAGTCCAAGCGATAATATAAAAAAGAAAGGGGCCTCACTTGGCCCCTTCCTCTTTCAACGTCCAACCTATAATACCATCCATCTTATCCGCACAATCATCAAGAGCTGTACCTCGCCTCAATGACAGCAATCCGATTGCCTTCCATGTGTCCCCGTCTAATGTGGGTTTATCACACTTGACAAGATAAGCCGCAGGTGGAAACATCTTAACCGGTCGGTCTACATAAACGTATTCAACCTTGTTACTGCATGACGCTAAGAACATCGTCAGGAGCACGAGTGTTAGCACAAGCATCATTAACCGTAGCTTTGTCATACTTGTCCTTCTTACTGTTGAGTTGGTTTTCCAGCTCTTTGACTTTAGCAGCACGTTCGGCTGTGGCTTGTCGTTCGAGAACTATCTGACCCGACAACTTGAAGTTAGCATCGGACAAGTCTTTATTGGCTTTATCCTTCTGCACAAGTTCAACACCCTGGGTTTTGATAGTGGCTTCCCTGTCAGCAACATCTGCCTTAAGACCTCGCACCCACAAAGACATGAGTGCGATGGCCAGGCCCATAATCAATGCAATGATTGCACTGGTTTTAGACATAAAGCTTTTTCCTTCTGCTTACGGATTGTCAAGCCTTTGAGTTGTCCGCCCATATCCCAACGTGTGATTTGCTCACACATAGCTGTCCAGTTCTGATAGCGAGCCTGGGTGTAGATACCGGTTGGACTACCGTCTTTGTTCTTACGCAACTTAAGACAACCATGGTTGAACACCATTGAGGTCATTGCGCTGAACTGGTTGTCATTCATTTCTGGTCCGTGGAACCAGTCATTGACACACTTCTCCGCTTCCTGAATGTTTTTAATCCAGCGGTCTGCAATCTCCTGGTCAGTCAAGCCGGAGCGTCTGACAGCTGGTTCATTCTCGTAGATGCGGCTACCAATACCAATTGTGAGATAACCGGTAGGGCAGACATATGCGTTGCGCATACAACCTTCTGCATTACCGATAATCTCTAAACCTTCCTGGTTCGTTCGTACGTGTGTACTCGTTGAAGATACTACCAAAGCAATGATGCCCATCACACTACAGGTGATACCACCAGCCTTAGTCGCTGTTGATTTGAGACTCATTGGGAAGATTTCCTATAATGACGTCACGACGCTGAAGTGATTCAGCAAGCAGACGCGTTCGTTTATTTTGGTTGTATGTTACTACGATTAACATTACTAGCGAGGAAAAGATACCAACCAGTGTTCCAACATCACTGAGAGATAAAGTACTTACCGTGGCAGTTATCCATGCAATCATCTGCCCGATAAACGGGAACTTTTCCGAATGGCTATTAAACATCGTGATGCTCCAGTTTGCCTTGCTCGAGACTGGATTATAACACAACTAAACCCGGAAATAAATAAGCCCGTTCCTAAAATCGAAACGGGCCAATTGATTACGGCATTGAAGGGAAAACGGTAGCTGACCCGCCATCAATCTCAGTACGCATCACGGCGATTCGGAACTTCTTCAGTGCAGCAAGACGTTCTATATCGTCGAATGTTGCTTCTTCCATATCAACCAGGTCTTGAAGAGTCTGGATGTTAGCTGAAGCATTTGCCATCAGCTCGTTCTTACGTGCTTCAGCAATTTGCGTATCAGTTGCGTCTGGTACAAACTTCGTACCGTTGTACATCCAGGAACCGCTGCCACCCATCATGATAGCCGGTAACGTTTTTGTTACAAGAACGCTACCATCTACAGGGAACAGTGAGGATGGGTCTTTTGTGAACCCTAGCACCTGGCCAACACTGTTGATGTACACAACGAACTCATCAGGGTTGGAGGTAGTTATTTCTTTAGCAATATCATACCAGCAACGACCTGTCTCATCGCACAGAAACTTAATGCCGTGGTCAGAGAGCTTTAACTGTTCAATGGTCGCCGGAGCGACCTCACTGAAGTTTGAATAAGTAATCATAGTTGTCCTACCGTGAACCAGTTGCCATCGACAAGGATTTGGTTAGGGCGAGCATAGAACCCGTACATCTGGAAGTTAGGTCCCGTTACTTTGTGACCTCGCAGACCAGTACACAGATGGCCGGCAGGTACAATGGTATCGCCTTCACCGTTAGCCCCAACATAAATCTGACCACCTAACCGTACGCCACGAACAACGCTCGAGAGGTCGACAGGTTGTGGGTTATTAGGTGAGTATACTCTAACACCATTTTCCTGTAAAGTAAAGCCACTTGTTGTAGTAGCACGGCCGGAGTCACCATCAACCTGGAAACCAGTTGTACGGCGGTCAGCAATGGTACCAGCACGACAAACGTCGAAGTCAAAGCGAGTTGAACCACCAGACTGAAGCACTTGCTTCATGCTTGTCATTGCCACTGAACCCCAGAAGCCCAACAAGGCAGTATGGGAGTTAGCTGCAATTGACACAGACGTCAAGCGGTGCTGGACTGCCATGCCTCCTGCTACGTTACCCACAATCTCGGCAACACCTACGCCGTTTGAGTTGGCAGCACGGAACAGGTCAGAGGTATTTCGAGCAATGTGAACCCAACCAACTGTACCCAAGTTACCACGGATGGATTCTGAACCGTCCATTGGTACATAGTCCTGGTTGATTCCCAGTTCAGCAGCTGTTGGCTTATTGCTTGGGCCGTACTGACCTTCCCAAGTATTCCACGTACCGTTTACTTTGTCACGAATGAACAAGGTCTTACGGTTGATACCTTTACCATACTGAGTGGCGTTGTTGGCATCGTACTGAATGTGGATAATCTCAGAAGCCTGGCCAGATACAGGGTTACCAGCGCCACCCGCAGGCAGGCCGTAGAAGCCAGACTGAGTCGGTGAGTTGGCATCAGTAATAGGTTCAGCATTAGCACCAATACCGAAAGCACCAATCTGTACCAAGTTACCGCTACCACGACCAACCTGACGAGCTGCGGCAGACGCTGCAGTAATGTCCAGCACCTTAAGCCAGTCGCCACCATTACTTGTTGGTACCTTACCGATGTTAACGGTGAGTGACTTGTACAAGCAGTTATCAGCAAGTACTTTTACGATGGCACCAATTGGATAGTTCTCCAATGTGTTCCATGTATCAACACCTTGCTGCAATACATAGTGAAGACCTTTATCGGAACGCATGCCGATAAAGTTGAACCACTCCATTGGCGGTATACCAGCAGAGTAGGTAAGTGTTGAACCCCAACCACGTGCAAGGTTGTTGAAGTCCGTCACCTCCCCGGTGAGAGCGTCTTCAGCAAAGACAATATCGTCGGGGCGAGTTTGTAAGTCAGCCATATACATTCACCTGTGCTGGTAAGTTAACGGTCACGTAACGATAAAGACTATCTGTTGGGGTGATAGATGTGTTGAGGTTATAACGAACACCTTGTGCACGAGGCAGGATGTCGTAGTTAACAATCAACACCTGTTTAATCGGCGTCAGTGTACCATAAATTGCGATGTCAACAGTCATGTCTTCGTTGTCAGTAATCGTGAAGTTATTTTCACCGAAGAACTCTGTAAGAAATGCAATCAAGTACGGGAACGTAGCTTGCTGCATATTCTTCCAGGTCTGCATCTTGATGTAGGTTCGCAAGTCCGGGTCATCAAGTGTTAAAGGGTCAAAGGTAGATGCACCGTAACGATAGAACACACCACCTTTGTAACCTGACGAACCACCGAAACCAGCTGTTGTGTCAAGGTTTGTAAAACCGAAGAACGTACGCTCAACGCCTTTCTTAACGTAACGGTTCGCACCTACACGAGCCGCAACGTTATCCAACGCTTTACCATAAGCCAAGTCAATGTTCAGACTGTTAGTCACAGCAACCATGCCATCCCAAATCTCCTGGATGGCATCGTCAAAGCCCTGGATAGTGGCCTTAGCTTTTGGTTGTAAAGCGTATTGCTGGATTAGTAGCTTATGATAATTAGCCATCAGCATTCACCACTGCAACTGAGATTCGGTCAGCAGTCATGATAGCACGTTCCTTGATGCCAATCTTCAGAATGGTATCAGTGATTGCGCTGGACGTTCGACCAATCAAGAACGACTTGATGTAGAAGTTCTGGTTAATCTGAAGCAAGGCAGCAAGCTCGAAAGCAGATACTTCCTCACCAATGTTAAAAATCTGTGCTGCCAGAGTACGAGTAATAAAGTCAGTTGACACGTCAGTGAACAGCTCTTTACGTGCAACAACCAGACTCAAGTATGGCTGCACGTATGTGGGTTGGTCCCACTTAGCGGTTCGTTCATTACCAGATGCATCCGTCCAACCGTAGGTAGTAGCACCTACTTGTTTACAGCCTGGTGCCTTACGCTGCATAATCTCTTTAGCGATATTAGCAGGCGTACCACCATCAACAATAATCCACTGGCTGTTTGGAGCTTGACCGTTTGCATCGATTACTTCGTTTTCGTTCTCGTAGCCGTTACAAGCAATCACATCATCCATTTGGCGGATAGCAGCAACAGTACCATCCAACGTGTTTTGTGAAGTAACACCGTACGAGTTAACAGCTCTGTCGATTACGTCGGCATCCAGTTCTACACCAGCACCACCAGAAGAAATCTGCTTGTTAACTATCGAGGTTACACCGATAATAACAGTGTCAGGTATCAACACGTCGTCTGCCAGCACAGTGAACTGGCCTTGCTCAACAGAGCTGAAGCTTGTCTCGACATAACCGGTATCGGCAATAGCGACTGTTGAGTTAAGTTTGAACTGAATACCAGACTGAGTTGTTGCGTAGTAAGGTGGTCGGATAATAGTATCACGCACACCGTTAATACGTACAATAGTCAGCTGAGTCGTTTGTGCAATCTTACGGCGCAATGTCAAGTAAGCAATGAACTGGTCAACCCATGTACCTGATGCCTGGTTAGGGTCAAGCATTGCAAAGCCTGTTGCAACCTGTTCGTCCTGGTCAGCAAACATCTGCGCCAGGATACCAACCATCTGACCATCTGACGACTTAGCAGACAGGTCGATGTCGGAACCATACACACGACGAAACAAAGTTTCGAATCGTGATATCCAGTCAGTAAGCGTAACAGGTTCGTAACCGGTATTAGAAATTGTGCCCATGACTACCCCTGCACCGTGTCAGATATTTCAGTTTTATTGTGGTAGATGTCATTGACCACAACAGTGTAAACCGCCTTACGTGAGTCAGGGTCGTAGTTGAGGTCGAAGCTATCAATCGACGATACACCGTACTCAGAAAGGATGGCCGTCTTGATTGCAGTCTCAAGGTCTGCCCATTGCACAGGCTTATCCATAAGACCAAACCAATTCGTGCCGTAGTTCATGTCATGAACCCAGTCGTTGGTATAGCATTGTAATATTTGTTTGATGCGTTGTTCAATGGATTCAGTATCTTCGGCGTAATCATCTCGACCACGCCCAAAGCTCCAGTCCCAGTTAGCATCGAGTCGTCTCGTCCGCATAAGTCAACCTTATTGTGGGCCTGCTGATGTACCGCCACCAGTCTCAACACCGCCATGTCTGTGACCGCTATACGTGATGTTAGCAATAATAGCATCCTTGAATCGTGCAATGGCATTACCACCATCGACGTCGCCAATAAACGTTGTGCCGCCTGTTACGTACAACGTCTTGCCAATCTTAACGTTGCCGCTAAACTCTGAATTCTCGGATATGACAGACAGCTTCAATGCTTTAACTGTTACGTTACCGTTATCAGCAATGTTGATGTAATAAGACCCATCAACTTTACGGATTGTAACACCAGCCATCCAGTTCTTTATCGCTTGTGGCTTAGGTCTGAAGCCCACAATAGCGAGGCAATCCGAGAGGTCATTCTGCCGGAAGTCAGCAGGTATACGGTTCTCACCTGTTTCGTACCAAGCATCTATACAGCGGTCAGACACCAGTAGAAGACAAGGGTCACCAGCAACTGGGTTGAATGTAATAACAAACTCACCTCCGCCTGACTGTAAAATAGGTACGTCAGCAACAGGCGGAAGTGGCACACGTTGTCCGTCAGTACTCTCAGCACTAATCATCGGTTCAGCAATGATAGTCTGAGTGGCCTCGTCAAACGATGCTACGCGACCAGGGATGCAATGTCGCTTGCCTATCATGGCAGCAAACAATGCCATCTCGATGGCGTCGTCTAGCGATGCATTTTGAAAGTCAGCTTCCATCTTATCCCCTTACCCCTGTGTCACCAACGTCAGTTGAATAAATATACGTCACTGGCTTTTTAGGTTTCTTCGGCTTTTTAGTGCGACGAAGCTTTTTAGCAAACTCACCACCAAGAAGTGTTAAGTCGGCAGCCCAAGGTCCCTTCGGATGGTTGTCACCCCGGAATCTTACTGTGTCGATTTTATACTGTCCGTTGTACTGTGTAAACATAGAATCTACCTGGATAAGACCGCCGATAGAAAAAGTAGGATTAAGGTTGGCAGATACTTCCAAACCTTTATCGGTACCTTTCGGAGCGCCAATCATACCAGAAGAAGCAGACAAGATGATTGCGTCTGAGTCGTTCACAGCGTCGTTAGGGATAATGGTTAGCTTACCATCTTGAATAGACCAAACAGCATTGTTGGCTTTGGCTACACCGTCAAGGACGTTGGAGACTTGCCCATAAAGAGTACGTCCCCTGGTGAAGGCAGTATCTTTGTCAACGCTGATGTAACCTTCTTGTATACCATCCATCTGACCTAAGCACTCGTCGATAACATCATCGTACGTTGCACCCTTGGCCATAGTGGTTGATACAAAGCTGTTGGTGAAAGCCTCTCGTCCGTCGCCACATTCAAACACAGTCTGAATGTCCATGCCGTTACGTTGGTCGTTTACACGAGTTATGTTGCCTTCAAAGATGAGCTGGTAGGTTATGTTAGACAAACCATAACCCACAGATAGGCGAGCGTAAGTCCAAACCTTTGTAGCCAACTTATAACGGTTGGACTCCTTCAGGTTAAAGATTGTGATGGTTGCTTTATTGGGATGCTTCACGTTACCCTTTTGAATGTCAAAGGTAACGCGAAGATTCTCTATTAAGATGCCTTCGGAGTCGTTGCCAACCTCAAGTCGTAAGGCTCGGCCAAACTGCCGGGTAGGCTGACTTGTCGATAATGTAGACACTGCAGCGGCTCCCCATATCATTGAGCGTTAAAGGGCCAATGCGGTTAGCTGAATAGTCGACTACAGCAAGTGCTACGCGAGTGTTCCAGTTACCCATGGCTAAACGTCCATATTGTAATGCAAAGCTGGAACAAAGTACAGTTGAATTTGATACGTCGGTTACTGTAGCCATCCATAACTCGGCAACAGTATTGTAATACAAGTCGACCTGGTAAGACGACCCGCCGACAGCAATGGAAAGGCTCTGTCGTGGGTCAGTCGTAGGTGCCAAGTCGTACATGCCCGATGCGTCTTCATTCGACTGGTCAAGGAATGTAGTCGTTGTGAATATCATCCGAAGAACCCTCGCAAGTTGACACCCAACATATCACCGAGTGTAACACCAACACCGCGGTTGTCATTGACCTTCTTGTCTTTGACAGACGTCGCATTGTTTATGTTCTTGTTCTGTGTCGCATCGCCTTGGTTACCAGCACGACCACTCTTAG
>ERZ1463040.3-NODE-3-length-39942-cov-20.682528_pt1 | contig 39942 bp, 67 predicted proteins | sample MGYA00564473_ERZ1463040 | MGnify/ENA primary metagenome ERZ1463040 (study PRJEB39244, sample SAMEA3635133) | Helicobacter pylori | study: EMG produced TPA metagenomics assembly of PRJEB11511 data set (Assembly of a 5300-year-old Helicobacter pylori...
ATTTTTCAGGGCCACACCTAATGATTGAGCGCGATGAATTCCGCGAGCTGGAGAAGGTGGTTGATGCGACCGATCGCAACGTCATCCGCCTGCAAGAGCAGGTCACCAGCCTGCAGCAGAAAATCGTCGAGCTGGTGTCGAAGGCTGAGTTTGCGCCGGTGAAGTTGATTGCCTACGGCCTGGCCACTGCGGTCGGCTCGTCGGTGATCATGGCTATCCTTGCGAAGGTAATTATCAAATGATCCAGGGACTGCGAATTCGTGATCGAGCGATAATGGGGGCGGCGCTCTACCTCGGCTGCCTCTTCGTGTCAGTCATAGCTCTCGGATGGTTGGTCCTGATCGGCGGAAAACCGTTTACCGTCGAGAACATCGGCCCGGTGAATACCGATGGTCTGCTGAGCCGAGAATTTCGAGTGGGCGAGCTGGTCGGTATCAAGCGTAGATTCTGTTCAGATCAGCCGATCACGCTTCACTATTTCCCGGCTCTTCGCAACGCCAGCGGCTTTCTGTTCGCCCTACCCAGCACGATGATCGAGCAGCCGATCGGCTGCCGCGAGACCATTTACGGCTTCCGCATGCCGGACCTTCCGGCTGGAAACTACACCTACGTCAACGCCGTGCGCTTCCAGAACAACCTGGTTGGCCGCGATGAGACGTCGACCTTCCCACCTATCAACGTCAGGATTCTGCGATGAGCATTGTCACCGATCTTGCTATGGGCACGGCATCCGCCGCTGTCAAAAAGACGCTTCTGCCGTGGCTGCTCGTCGCTTGCATGTTGGCGCTTGGCTCCGTTGGGGCGGCGGGCATGTGGGGCGGCTACGAGATCGCCAACGCCAGGAACGCAAAAGACCGCGAGGCAATCCTGCAGGCCCACATCGAAGTTGCTGACGCGCAACGGGCTGCGTTTGCCCAGGCGGTTCTGCGCGGCAATGAGGCGTCGACGACATTCCTAGAAGAGCTGCGCGGCATCAAGATCGTGAACACCACGATCACCAACGAGGTGCGCAAGGAAACCGAGAAGCTGGTCTACACCGACTGCAAACTGCCCGACACTGGCGCAGCCCTCCTGAAAAAGAATGTGGACGCCGTCAATATGCGGTTGCTCGGCAAGAAGGTGACCAAGTGAGAATTATTTTGCTGATGGTGGCGGCGCTGTCGCTCGCCGGCTGTGGCACGACCTACCGGTTCAATGTCACCCAGGACGCTGCGCCGCTGACGCCTGAGAACGCGCAGCCATGCGACCCAGTTCCTGACCCGCCCGCGAAGGGTTCGAGCTTTGGGCAGGTCTACGAGTTCGGTAACAAGATGGTCGGCCTTTACGGCGAGTGCGCAGTGCGTGACCGCGGCAAATACGACTGGATCAAATCCCAGGGGCACTAGCGCCGGGCTTACCCGGCGCCAGTTGGCCGATCACGCAACCTGCTGCAGCTTTGGTGCGGTGTGGATTGTCTGGCCGATCGACATCCGGAAGGCCGGCTCAAATTCTGCCATCGGCTTGCCAGCCAGGCAGGCGTCCATCCAGTCCGACCACAACTCCATCGCAACCCTTTCTTGAGGCAGGTAGTCGGCGCGGTCATAGTGCTTCGACGACGTGTCGCCGCGGCCGTGCTGCTGGATCAAATCGCGGGTAGGGCGATCGACGCCGGCATCGTGCGTGCGCGACTTCCAGGTCCGCCGCAGATCCCGCGACTGGAAATTCTCCAACTTCGTTTCTGGCATGCGCTGCCACAGGCGGATGCTCAGGGCCACGGCACCGTAACTCATGTGCTTGCGAGCCTTCCCAGGAAACAGCGGGCCCATGCCGTGCTTGTCGATCAGCGCCTTGAAGATCGGAATTGCCTGGCGGGGCAGCGGGACTGTGTGCGGATTCTTCCGGCCCTTGGTCTTTTCCTTCGGCATGTGCCACAGGGCGTTTTCCAGGTCGATCTCACTGCCCTCGGCTCGCAGGGTTTCCAGTACCCGCTGGCCGCACAGGATGATCAGCTGAAGGCAGGATGACGTCTCCAGAGTGAAGCCAGCATTGCCGGCCTGGGCGGCGTTCCAGACAGCGAAAATGTCGTCGCCGGACAGGTTGCGGTTCCGGACGTTCTTGGCGTTCGCGTCAACCGCAATACAGGCGGCGGGGTTGACGGTTACACCCCAAACGTCATGCGTTTCGACGGTGTAATCGTTCGAGGATTTCATCGCCCAGGAGTAGGCGGCGGACACGAGAGTGCGGGCCATGTCGGCCGACGACAGCTTCCCCCTTTTGTGGAAACTGGCCGCGTAGGTCATCACTTCCTTGGTGGTTATATCGGACGGCACGCGCTTGCGGCCGAAGAAGTCCGCTGCTGAGTTTCCGCCACGAAGCAGAAAGCCCTCGGTTGATGTCCAGCTTGTTTTTCCTTTCGCCTTCAGGTCTGCAACGTAGGCCCGGAACATCTCTTCGAGCGTTACCGGCGCCTTCGACGACTTCTTGCGCTCGGCCGCCGGGTCTTCGCCGGTTGCAACCCGGGCGAAGATCTTCCTGGCTTCGTCGCGCGCCTTGTCCGGCGCCATGTCGCCGCACCGGCAAATGGTCAGCTTGCGCTGGGTGCGCGCGCCAGTCCGAAGACGATACCGGACCACGTAGGTTTTCCGGCCGCTCGACTGCACGCGAACGCCGAAGCCTTCGAGTTCGGAATCCCAGATTGAAGTGTCGCCGGCCGCCGGGGCTTTCAGGTTGTCTATCGCGGACTTGGTCAGTTTTGGCATGATCATTTCACTCGTTCAGTGGCCGCCAGACTGGCTTTTGGCCGAAAACAGAATTTGGATTCCCGGGCGCGAATAGGGCGCAGTAATCCGTTTCTGGCGGTGATTTCTAATGATCAACGGTGCCGTCGTATCGCTGTTAACCCGTTGATGTAATGATCATAAATGATCATCAGTGAAAAAGCGAGAAACGTCGATTTCTTGATGGACGATAAAGATGAGTTTTTATCATCCGCTTCAGAATGGCGCCGCAGAAGAAATAGAAATTCCCTACGAAACAAGCCATTACACGCCGGATAGTACCAAGTCAAACGAGCGGTTGGCGCCGCGGTAAAAACGGGTTAGGGCGCAGGTTGGGCGCAGGCGGGGCGATGACGGGCCGTGATGGCCCGTGAGCTGGCGTGGTTCAGTCTTTTGACGGCGGAAGGCCAGGCATCGCGGCATCGATGTCCTTGGCAAACTTGGCGGCGATGTTTCGCATGTGGCCGATGCCGGCGTAGGTGTTCAGCACGCCGGTATCCATCACGTATTTGACGGCTGCGCCGATCTCCTTTGAGTTGATCCAGTGGGCATTATTGGCGCCGACAATGGTGGCGATCTCTGCCATCTGCTCGATCGCCCGTTTGGACGCCTTGGCCCGGCTTTCGATCTCACGCTCGATGCTGTTGCGGTCATGAGACCGCTGCCGCTCGACCTCGGCATCGACCATGGTCCGAACCACATCGACGTCCACGGCGCCGGCACGGCGTACCAGAGCGGCCATGAATTCCTTGGTCACCACCTGCGCATCCAGTTTCGGCGCGGCCACCACCTGGCGGATCACGCCGCCCGGCTTGACGTCATAATGGCCCCAGGTCGGCGGCAGCTCGCCAGGCTTGATCACGCCGTCCGGACAGATGATCCACCAGCGATCGCAGTACCGCTGCACTGGTGCCGACTTGGTCGGATCCTTCAGCTCGCGCAGCCAGTCTGACCGGCTGACCTTGATCTCGAATCCATGGATCTCCAGACCACGAGATGGGTACAGGTTCATCGCGACGGCGTCGGCCCACCGGGATTGGCGTGAGCCGGTGGCGTCGGCCACCTCGAAGAACAGGGACCATTCCGGGGCGATGAAGCGAGCCCTGAGGGCTGCTTTCACGTCCGGGGTTTTCATTGGCTGGCCGGCCGGGTTGCGATCAGCGTGATCTCGGCCAGCGCGTAGGTGCCCGCTTTGTGGATGCCGGAGGAGATCGCGTACTCGGCCCCGCTCGACTCATAGCGATAGCGGGTGTCGGAAAACCAGACCTTGCTTCCGCAATCGCCGGCACGGCCATACTTGTCGGCCCATTCTGGAGCCTGGGCCCAGTCAAGGGAAACGATCTCAATCTGAGTTTTAGCGGCGTCCCGATCGATGCGCTCGATCTCGGCCAGGATCAATGCACCTGCCTTGACCAGCGCCGTGCGCGGATCTACCGGCTTCCACCAGTTGGGATTGAACGGCCACACCTCAGGACACGCTTCGCCGTAGTTACCGTCGCCCTGGGAATGCGGATGGAGTTCGTTGGCGGCGTATAGAGCGTAGGCGCTTGCTGCGCCCGCCAGCTCGCCGCCATCGTGCTCGTCGTCATGCTGGTCGGTCCAGCCTTCGACGCTCAATTGGCGCTGACGCTCGGCGGCTACATCACCGAGCGCGGTGCCGGTGGCAAGAATATCGGTCATGTCCTTTCCCTTCGAGGAAACACAAAAAATGGCGGGACCGAAGCCCCGCCGTTTTGATCAGTTCAGATCGTCTTTCAGAAACTTGCCGATCACGAACTTGACGCCGTTCTGTGCAGGGATGTCGACCCGCTGCCCGGTCGATGGATTGCGGCCGGCGCGGGCCTTACGGTGGGTTGGCTTGAGCTTGCCCAGGCCATGCAGGGTTACTTCTTTGCCATCCTCCAAGGCGTTGCTGGTGACCGCTGCGAGGGAGGCCAGTACCGCGCCGACGGCGGTTTTGGACAGGTCAGCGTGTTCAGCGATTGCGTCGATCAGTTCTTGCTTGTTCATAAATACTCCGGTGCGCTATGCGCCTGTTGAGCCGTATTGGCTGGTGCTGTTGACGGTGTTGCGGTTTTCGTACTCGACCAGCTTGTCGCGCGAATAAAGGACTGCTCCACCTATCTTCGTGAATGCTGGCCCTGAGCCCTGCGTGCGCCAGTTCGCCAGGGTGCGGACGCTGATGCGTCCACCCCAGCGATCGGACAATTCTTGCGGGCTCATAAACTTCGGTTCAGACATGCTGCCATCCTTGGCGTGCGAGAATTAGAAAATGTCGGCTTTGTTCTTCGGGTCATCCGTGACAACGGCTGCTGTATCGGTCACTTCCGGGTCCGCTTCTTCAGCGACGTTGCTGTCGTTTTCATCAGAATTGCTGTCTTCGATGACGGGGTCTGCGACTGGATCAGCTACGGGATCGGCGACGGGATCGGCCTTCGCTTCCACTACCTTGGCAGTTTCGGCTTTGGCCTCAGGTTTCGCTGCCGCCTTGGCCGCTGCCTTCTTCGGCTCAGGCTTCCCAGTAGTGGCCGCACCAGTTGCCGCGCCGGCCTTCGCCGTTTCAGCCAGTGACGCGCCAGCCTTGGCGGACGACTGATCTTCCTCGGTGCCGAAGAACTCGCTGGCGGGGGTGCCTTCCTTGATGGCGGTGTACACGCCCATCAGGTCAGCGATCTCGTCCGGCAGCGTGGCGTCGAGTGCATGGCCGAGGTATTTGACCAAATGGTCCTGGGTGACACCGAGTGCTGCAAACGCGCTTGCCATTTTACGAACCCGAACGGTCACCGGCTCGCTGTTGTCGCCAGCCAGGGTCTTGCGGCACTCGGCGATGGCGCCTTCGACCATCCACTTCGGCATCATCTGCAGGATACGGCCACGGGTCTGCTTGCTCGCCACGTTGGCGATCTTGTTGTCGATGTCCTTCTGGTCGCGCAGCTTGCGCGGGCCATCTTTGGTGTCGAGCACGTGCAGCACGGTGATCTGGCGGATGGTGCGGTTGTTGGTCTGCTTATCCCAGGCGTAAACCTCGATCTCCGAACGGCCGAAGTCCTTAGGGCCAGGGCCAGCTTCGACGCGGCTCAGTTCGCGGTGGCCGTACTCGAAGTTGCCGTACACGCGGGCGATCTCTTCAGCCAGGCGGATACTCGGCCCGGTGACCTTCTGGCCGCCCTGCGGGATCGAGTAGAAAGCAACCTCGGCCATGCCAAGGATTTTGCACGAGTCCATCAGCTCGGCATTCGCCGACACCAGGTCGCGGGGGAAACGCTTGGCCATGATGAGCTGGCCCTGCGCTTCGGCAATGGCGCGCTCGATCTCGATCGATACGGCACCTGCGTTGACGCTGCCGGGCAAGTTACGGCCACCGAACGGGGCGACTTGTTGCTGGTTGGTGGTGATCAATTCTTGGGACATTGCTTATTCCTCAGGGGTTTTTGCGCAAGTATAATCAAATACGGATAGTAGTGCTTGTGTATCAGTCGATTTTTACTTCGAAGTCGTCGTCACTTACGCGGCTTACAAAGATCTGCAGGCCGGAATCTTTCATCTGAGTTTTGAATTCTTCAAATGCTCCAGAATCAAGCAACTCAATCCCGTCCACGCAGCAAATATTCAGTTCGCCAGCACGAAGCTTCGCGATCTCAACCGCAATTCCAACCTGGGCTGCAGTGTTCAGACGGTCGAACTCGATGCCGTTGCGGAATACTTCGCCGTCCTTCACTTCGAGGCCCGGGATCGGCAGACTGTTCAGCAAGTCCGACTTGTACTGGTCGATCGCGGTGATCGCTGCTGACTGGTTGGCCGCGTCCAGGGTCAAATCGGTCAGCTCAGTTTCCATCCGCTCGATGGTCTCGATGGCCTGCTCACGCTTGGCGTGGGCGCTGCGGTTGGCGGCGATCGCTGTCAGCGTCTGATTAAGCGGGGTCACTGCGTCGGTGTGGCGCTGAATGGTCAGTTCGCGCTGAGTGCCGGCTTTGCCTTCAATCTCGCGCAGTTTCGCCTGTTCGGCTTCCACCAGCGCCTGGCCGTCGGCCTTGGCCTTGTCGATCGCCGCCTGAGTGGTGGTGCGGATCTTGTCGATCGCGGCCTGGGTGGCTGACTGGAATCCGGCCAGCTTATTGCGCACGCGCTCAAGCTCTTCATCCTTGGTCTGCGTAGCGGCTGCCACGGCGGCGCGGATCTCTTCCTCGCTGCCTTCGGCGTCGCCAGGCACGTCGGGCATGGCCGAACGCAGCTGGTTGATCGTGGCGTCCTTCTCTTTGACAGCGCGGTTCGTGCCGGTGCGCTCGTCGTAAACCTGCTTGCGGGTCAGCTCGATCACGGCCAGGGCGTGCAGGCCGGCCTGGGCGGTGACCTTGATGCCACTGATCTTGGTCAGCTTCTCGGTGTCGACTTCGATCGGCATGGTTTCGAGCAGCGTCTTGACGCGGTCCTTCTTGGACACGCGCAGGAACTCGATCGGGTTGACGGACAGCGCATCGGACAAGCGGCGGATGGTGTCGGCAGGGCGGGCCATCTTGGCGCCGTCGGCGTTGCGCACGTCGATAGGGCTGGATGCTTCGGTGACGCGGCGGCTCAACTGCATGCCGTCGTCGAGCACCAGTACGATCTCGCCCTTTTCCTCGCCCTTGCGCAGCAGGGTAGCGTCGTGCCCGCCGCCTTGCACCACGGCCTTGATAGCCTCCAGTACGCTGGTCTTGCCCTGGCCGTTGCGCCCGCTGATCTCGTTGAACTTACCGGCTTCGAATTCCAGCTCAGTGATACCGAGGATGGAGTTGATCTTGACATGATGGATTTGCATAGCGTTTCTCTTCAGTAGTTGTCGTTAAATTGCATTTCGGCCCAGCGGGGAAACTTGGCTTGCAGCAGGTCGCCATTGGCGGCGCCGGGCCAGGTGTTCGTGGTCATGCAGTGGTGTAGGCGGATCGCGTCGCGCTGGTAGAGGCGCCGGCCACGCTCGATCTGCTCTTCTGTCAGGTAGTGGACCGCGACATCGTAGGGCCGGGTCTTCTGCGCGGCGATGAACGCAAAGCCCTTTGGCGCGTCGCTGCCGTACAGGTCTTTCAGGATATCCAGGTACCAGGCCGATTGAACCTCGTACCGGCGGTTGACGATGACCTTGCCGAAGCCGTCCAGGCTGACGTCGTCGGTTGTTTTAAGGTCGACAATCCACTCGCCGTTGGCGGTGATGCTGTCGGTGCGGCACTTGCGCAGGAAGTCGACGGTGATCCACTGTTCTGTGTCGTGGCACCAGTAGCCCTGTTCGCCGCCGATAAAGAACGATTGCTCCGACGTTGCGCCAGACAGTAGGCCGCCGGCCCATGGATCACGATTGACCGCCCGCAGCATGCCCAGCATGTTTTTGTAGTCGCGGGACGGCATGGCAATCTTGCCGGCCATCGTCTTGTTGTGGTCCTGCTCCAGCAGCAGCATGATGCGATCACGCGGCATACCGGCTTCAACGATCAAGCGCTCTGCCAGTTCAGGCTTGGTGCCGCTGGTCATGCACCCATTGTCAGAGCATGCCTTCTTCAGCTCTGCCGAGCTGTCCAGCGCTTCCGGATGCGCCGATTTATCAAAGCCAACCGCATACGACTGTTCAAAGGTGCCGGGCTCAAGGATGAGCTTGTGCGTACCGTCACCAACAGCAAAGCAGTGCTTGAAGTCTTCCGGCTCGCGATCGGGGTTGATGTACTTGTCCCAGTAGTTAAGCCCGCTGACAGCAATAGCGTCGAGCTTGCTTTTACTGATGCCAGGGCCGGCGTGGTAAGCCTCGTTGTCGAGATCCACCAGCCCATGCAAACGCGTTTGAGCGTCCAAATGGCTTTCCTTATCAATGATCATTTTGGGATAATTCACGCTTTGCGGCAGTGCCTGCAATGGCGTTACTTCCTAAATCATTGCTTATATTTGAGTATCACGTCAACACATTCGAAAAATTTGATGATGGCTGCTCATATACGGTAAGATTCTCGGACTGAACTACACATCCGAGGAAAGCCTTATGGGCAGCACCACTGCAACAGACACTGCTAACGGCGCTTTGGCCCGTGCTGGCGGCGGCAATTTCGTGGCACGTGGCGCCAAGCCGGAAGAGGGCAGCTTCGCGGAGGCCTTCTATACCCGCGTCGACGCTTTGATTAAGCGCGGCGCTGCGGTGGGCATCACTGTCACCGACATCTGTGTCAGCTCCGGCGTTGCGCGTGCGACTCCTGATCGCTGGCGCGAGAAGGCTCCGCTGTCGATCACCCTGGTGGACAAAATGGAGAAGGCGGTCATTGCCGCCGAAGTCGCAGCCCGAGCGTAATCCCCCCAACACCCTATATGGCGCCGACTAATACTCGATGCGGCGCCTAGAGAACCTTTATGGCCGCGATTAGTTTGCGCGACTACCAGCAAGCTGGAGTCGATGGGATTCGTGCTGCGTTTCGGCGCGGCGATTCCCCTGTATTGTTTGTGCTCCCGACCGGTGGCGGTAAGTGCTTAGGCGCTGGAACGCCAGTGCTGATGTTCGACGGCACCATTAAGCTCGTCGAAGACATCTTGGTTGGCGACTTGCTCATGGGGCCAGACAGCCAGCCGCGTACCGTGCTGAGTCTGGCGCGTGGCAGCGAAGCGCTTTACCGAGTAACGCCCGTGAAGGGCGATTCATACGTCGTCAATGAAAGCCACATCCTGAGCCTCAAGCGCACGACTCAGTACAAAGATCCAAAATATCCGTGCCAGGGTCGCGCTGGTGAGATCGTCAATATCTCTGTCGCCGACTATCTGGGCAAGAGCAAACACTTTAAGCATATCCACAAAGGGTGGCGCGCTGCCGTCGACTTTCCTCAGTTTTCCGGCCCCGAGGTGATTGAGCCGTACTTCCTGGGCATGTGGCTCGGTGATGGGCACAGCCATGTCGCAGAGATCACCACGGGTGATCCGGAGATCGTCAGCTACATCATCGGCTATGCGGAACGTCTTGGGATGACCACGGTCACCCGACCAAACAGCGAGAACTCGATCGGCATTCGCATTATCGGCCATACGCACACAGGCCGTGGCGGCACCGTGATCATGAATGCGCTTCGTGCCTATGGGCTGCAACACAACAAGCATATCCCGCATCGTTGGAAAACCGGCTCGCGAGACGAGCGCCTTCAGGTGCTGGCCGGCCTTATCGACAGCGATGGTCACTATAACGGCAAAGGGTTTGACGTTACGCTGGGTGATGAGCGCCTGATGGACGATATGATCTTCATCGCCAGGTCTCTTGGATTTTCGGCCTACAAAGTATCTTGCAGGAAAACCTGCACCAACAACGGTAAGACCGGCGACTATTTCCGCTGCTCTATCTCCGGCGACATCGATCAAGTTCCGTGCTTGCTGCCGCGCAAGCAGCCGCTACCGCGCCTTCAGAAAAAGAGCCCGCTGGTCACCGGAATATCCGTCGAGCCAATCGGCCACGGCGATTATTACGGTTTCGAGATCGACGGCGACCACCTGTTTATGCTCGGCGACTTCACTGTCACCCACAACACGTACACCTTCAGTTATATCGCTTCCAGCGCGGCAGAACGCGACAACACGGTGATCATCATCGTGCACCGTAAAGAGCTGCTGCTGCAGGCATCGCAAGCGCTGACGAACCTGGGCATTGCCCACGGCATGATCAGCCCGCATTTCACCGCAGACCCACGCCAGAAAGTCCAGGTGGCCAGCATCGACACGCTGATCATCCGGCTCAAGAAGCGCAAATACGAATTCTCACTCTGCATCATCGACGAAGCGCACCACGTGTTGGAAAAGAACAAGTGGGGCATCGCCTGGGATCTGCTCGGCAAGCCGCCGATGCTCGGCGTGACGGCAACGCCGGTACGTGGCGATGGCAAGGGCCTGGGCGCGCATTGCGGCGGTGTCTTCCTTGACATGGTCCAGGGCCCAACCGTGCTGGCGCTGATCGGCAAGGGCATGCTGATCAACCCTATCGTCTATACCAGTTTAGAACAGCCCGACCTTGATGGGCTGAAGACCAATAAGGAGGGCGACTACAACCTGACCGACCTGGCCCAGCGCGTCGATAAGCCGCGCATCACCGGCTCCGCCGTCAAGCAATACACCAAGATCTGCCCAGGCGCCCGGGCCATCGTGTTCTGCGCCAGCATTGCGCATGCCCGCCACGTGGTCGAGCAGTTCAATGCCGCCGGGTACCGCTTCGCGCTGCTGGTCGGCCAGCCTGAAATGAGCGACGCCGAGCGTACTGACGTGAATAAGCGTCTGCGCCGCGGCGACCTTGACGGCGCATGCACCGTCGACCTGGTGAGCGAGGGCTACGACCTTCCTGACCTTGCGTGCTGCATCATGCTTCGGCCGACCGCGTCCGAGGCGCTGTTCCTGCAACAGGTCGGCCGGGTCATGCGACCGAGCGACGGCAAGCTTACCTGCTGGCTGCTCGATCACGTCGGTAACGTCGGATCAATCCAGGACGGCGAATTTAAGCGCAAGCACGGCATGCCCAACGAAGAGCGAGAATGGTCGCTCGACGGCAAGCCGAAGGGCAAGGGCAAAAAGAAGGTCGAGAAGGTCATCGACGTTTTCCAGTGCCCCAAATGCTACCTGGCGCACATGCCAGAGCCGACGTGCCCAGGCTGCGGCCACGTCTACGAGATCAAAACCCGCCAGCTCGAAGAGGTTGATGGTGACCTGCACGAGCTGACGCCCGAGATGGCCGAGGCCATCAAGCGCGACAAGAAAGTCGAAGTCGGCAAGGCCCGCGAGATGGATGATCTTTTGCGCATCGAAAAGGAGCGCGGCTACAAAAAGGGATGGGCCAAACATACATTCGAGTCCCGCAAGCGCAAGAAGCCGAAGGCGCCAGAGCGTCCGCCAGAACCAGCGCTCGACGAACTCAAAGTAATGACACTCGAACAACTGGAGCGCGTCGCCCGCGAGCAGAACTGGGGCCGCGACTTCGCATCCGATTTCTACCACTCTCAACATGCCCTGGAGGGCAGCAATTAAATGGCAAACTCCCTGAACAAAACGCAGCTGATCGGTCGACTCGGTCAGGATCCGGAAGTTCGCAAGCTGCCGAACGGCGATTCCGTGGCGAACATGAGCCTGGCCACGTCGGAAAAGTGGAAGGACAAAGCGTCCGGCGAGCAGAAGGAAAAGACCGAATGGCACCGTGTCGTTGTGTTCGGAAAACTGGCGGACATCTGCGCGCAGTACTTGAAGAAAGGATCGCAGGTATATTTCTGCGGTAAAAATGAAACCCGTCAGTGGGAGAAGGACGGCGAGAAACGCTACACCACTGAGGTTCGCTGCGACGAGATGATTATGCTCGACGGCAAGAGCGACGCCGCTCCGCAGCGTCAGGATGGTCCGCAGCCTGGCGCTCGCAATGCCAGCGCTCCGCAGCAGCAACAGCCGGCGAAAGATCCTAAATTCGATTCGGATATCCCGTTCTAATTTGAGTAACGACTATGACTACAGCACCAGATCTGCTGCAAGCCGCTGCCGGCCATATGCTTGACCGGGCCAGCACCTACGACAAGCCCGAAGGCGAGCGCTCCATGGCGCAGACCGTCGACATCTTCAATCGCTTTCACGGAACTAGCCTTACCGAGGCGCAGGGCTGGCACTTCATGCAGGTGCTCAAGGACGTGCGGCTGTTCGCGCGCCAGGGCTATCACGCTGACAGCGGGGAAGATGGCATCGCCTACGCCGCGCTGAAGTGTGAAGCCAAGGCGGCCGAAAATGGCAAGTGAGAGCAACGTACAGCGCGCTGTCTGGCTTGCCATGGGCAGGGTATCCCGTCTCTTTCGACTGAACACCGGCCGCGGGTACGTCTCGCAGCTCGGTCCGAAGGGTGTCCACCGCCTGAAGGATGGATCAATCCATATCGAGGCGCCGCGTCCGATCGCGCTGGGTTTTGGCTTAATGAGCGGCGAACCGGTGAAGGGCGCTTGCGACCTGCCTGGCTGGACAGAGATCGTCATCACGCCTGAGATGGTTGGTCGCACGATGCCAGTGTTCACGTCGATCGAAGCGAAAGCGACGGAAGGCGGACGGGTCTCTCCAGACCAGAAAAACTGGATGGCCCAGGTGCAGGGCGCGGGCGGAATTGCTGGCGTTGCTCGATCCCCCGAAGAGGCTCTGCAAATTGTTGCCGATTGGAAAGCAGCGCGCCCTCTCAATTTAGGGTAACATCCCGCTCTATCATCAAATTTCATGGCTTACCCTGAGCGCTTAGCAGCGCGCAGTGCCATTACTGTTTTGGGCTAGGGGCCGGTTAGCTACCGATTCTGAACGGCGCATTCTGCAGCGCTTGCCCACTTTTTTCCGCAGCTTACCCGAAGGCAGAAAGGGATATGAGTCAGAAGATTTCTGAATCTACGATGGTTCGAGCCAAGGCCGATATCGTCGGAACAATTTCAAAATATCTGGACCTAAAAAAGAACGGCACCGAATATCAAGCGTGCTGCCCATTCCATAAAGAAAAATCCCCCTCATTCTCTGTCGTCCCTGACAAAGGCATGTACTACTGCTTCGGTTGTGGTGCTGGCGGCAACGCTATCGACTTTGTCATGGCCTACGAAAACCTCGGCTTCCCCCAGGCTGTGAAGCAAATCCTTGGCGATTTGCCTATCGGCGAAAATGCGCCTATCCCGCGCGCCGCACGTGTCGAAGAAAAGCCCGACTGGCTGCCGATCGTGCCCGTACCTGCCGACAACAAACTCAAGCCGAAGGACATCTTCAACCGCAAGGTCGACGGCGTCTGGCAGGAGCTGACCGCCTCGAAGCGCTGGACCTATCTCAACGCCCAGGGCGAACTCATTGGCTATATCAGCCGTTTCGAGAAGCCTGAAGGCGGCAAAGAGGTCATGCCTCAATCATTCTGCGTGAACACCGACACCGGCGAGATGTCGTGGCGCTGGACGTCGTTTTCTAAGCCGCGCCCGATGTACGGCCTGGAAAAGATCGCTCAGAACCCCAGCGCGCAAATCATGGTCGCCGAGGGCGAGAAAGCTGCCGACGGCGGCCAGCAGAAGTTCATCGATGCCGGTATCGGCATGGACAAGGTTATCGTCGTTTCGTGGCCTGGCGGCGGCAAAGCGGTCAAGTTCGTGGATTGGACGCCGCTGGCGGGCCGCAGCGTGGGCCTGTGGCCTGATGCCGACCAGCAGCTATACGTCGACACTCACGCAAAGGCCGGTCAGCTCGTGCCGTTCCTTGACCAGCCTGGCACCGCCTGCATGCTCGACATCTACGACCGCATCGCCGACAGCGCGACCGCGGTGAAGTTCGTTGTGCCGCCTGCCGGCCTGGAATGCGGCTGGGACTTGGCGGATGAATTCCCCGAGGGCATGAGCCTGATGGCTGTGCTCAAGGCATCGACCATGCTTGCCCAGGATGTCCGGGACAAATTCGCCGTCGAGCCTGACCCTGAGCCGCCTGCGCCAGATCCAGAGCCCGACGCTATGCCGTGGGACGGCGAGCCAGAGCCAGATTATTCCGACACTGACACCAGTGGTGGCGACGATGAGCCAGCGCCAGCGCCCCGGGCCAAGGCTGCTGCCCCGCAGCCGAAGCCGACCGCCGACGATGATGAGGAAGACTTCGAGGAAGAAGACGACCTGATCAAAAACAAGCACTTCACGGTGCTGGGCTACGACGGCGGCGACTATTACCTCTTCAGTCACGCCAAGAAGCAGGTTATGCGCCTGCGCAAAGGCGATATCAGCGACATCGGTCTGATCGAATACGCGCCGCTCAACTGGTGGGAGTTCAACTTCCCGGCCGGCGGCAAGACCCCGGGCATCAACAAGCCCCTGGCTGCGCAATGGATATTCGCCACCGCGCACGGCCGTGGGATCTATGACCCGACGCTGGTGCGTGGCCGCGGCGTGTGGACCGATAAAGGCCGCTTCGTGTTCCACCACGGGGCCTACCTGTCCGTTGACGGCGTTCCAACCGAGATCGCGCAGATGAACTCGGCCTACGTCTACCCGATGGCCCGGCGCATGCCTGAGCCAGCCGAGAAGCAGCTGACCGATGAGGAAGGCGAGAACTTGGTTGCCGTGGCCGACATGGTGCGCTGGACTATGCCCGCGAGCGGGGCCCTGATGGCTGGCTTCGTGATGCTGGCGCCGATCTGTGGCGCGCTCAAATGGCGGCCTCACATCTGGATCAATGGCGGCGCCGGTAGCGGCAAGACCACAATCCAGCGGGATTACTGCCAGTCAGCTCTGAACGGTCTGTCGGTCTACGCCCAGGGCAACTCTACCGAGCCAGGCATACGCCAGCGCTTGCGCGCAGATGCGCTGCCGGTGCTGCTGGACGAGGCCGAGTCGAACAACGAGCGCGAGAAACAGCGCATCGAGAGCATCCTGTCGCTGATCCGCCAGTCGTCGTCAGAGTCCCAGGCGGAAACGCTGAAGGGCACCGTCACCGGTGACAGCATGAACTTCCACATCCGCAGCATGTTTTGCCTGTCGTCCATCAACACGATGCTCGACAAGAAGGCCGACACAGATCGCTTGACCCGGTGCTCGATCCGGTCACCCGGCGCGGAAGGCCAGGACGAGGCGCACTGGGAGCTGCTGAAGGAAGAGCTGCACAAGATGTCGACGGATCTCACGCTGCCGAACCGGCTCATGGCCCGCGCGATCAACATGCTGCCCGTCATCATGGAGAGCATCGAGGTATTCACCAAGGCGTCGGCCAAACACTTTGGAACCCAGCGCGAAGGCGACCAGTTGGGCACGCTGCTCGCTGGCTGCTGGTGTCTGCAAAAAAGCCACGTGCCCAGCGTCCCTGAGGCCATGGTGCTGATCAAGGGCTACGACTGGGCCGAGCATACTGAGGACAACGATCAGGACGACTCACAGCGGGCGCTGGAGAGCATCCTGAACGCCAAGATCCGGCTGGGCAGCGCTGGCGACCTGAGCGTCTACGAGCTGGTGCGCGAGGCACATTCGCGTGAGCGCATCGGCAGCTTTGACACGAAGGACGCAAGCGCCACGCTTGTCCGTCACGGGATACGCGTCAAGGAATCGGAAGGCTTGCTGCTGTTCGGCACCAGCGTTCCCAACTTGAAGTCGCTCCTGGTGCACAGCGCGTATTCCTCGGACGTGCGTGGCCAGTTGCTGCGCCTTCCTGGCGCGACCAAATACGCCGACAAGGCCGTGCGGTTCAACGGTAGCGGCAGCAAGTGCGTCGCCATTCCCCTGACCCTGGTGCTCGACGGCAAGATCGAGAGCCAGAACGAGATCCCGATCTGACAGGCACCAGATACGACAAAGCCCGCAGATGCGGGCTTTTTGTTGGTTTGGGTTTAAGGGGCGGGGAGCTTCTTGACGATGCCGAAGTCGGCCCAGAGCCTTTCGTGGGCTCCGCAGTCGATGCACTCACGGAACCCGTGAGAGATGAACTTCACCCACGTGTGCTTGGCTTGGCAGGGCGGGCCTTCTGGCTTCCAGGCCCAGGGATCTTCGTAGACACGTTGCGGGCGCATAAATCGACCTTCTTGGCGAATGTTTTGAGGTTGCCGCCGACGCCGTGAAGCACTGTGGGCTGGGGGCAGTCGTGCGGAATGACAATCGCCGGCACAGGGCCGGCGACGATAGGTGCAAGGACGGCGAGCAGGGTCAACACGGTCAGCAGGGCGACCACGTTTCCAGCAGCTTGCCTGGCGCTCAGGTGGGGGCGCCTTGGAAGGTGTGCGGCGTAACGGGAACCTTCAGCTCTTTGATGCCCATCGCTATCTTCACCGGATTCAACTCGCGACGGCTGACGCGCAGCTTGATCTGTTTTGTCGGGTCATGCGGCGATTGTGCCGTCACCCATCCGCCTCCGGCAAGCCCATCGTATTCCAGCAGGGTCAGATGCTGTCGCATTGCGAGGCAGCTTCGACTGATGCGAACGAGCTTCTTGCCGACAATCTCTTCGATGGTGACAAGGCTCATGGACAATATCAGCTCGCCACCGGCGTAGTGGGCTCCAGCGTATTTGTGGGAGAACGTGAAGTGGGTGATGTTTTCCATCGGTACGCGCAGCACCACGCCACGGCGTTCGGCCTGGACGTAGTCGGCAGTTACTTTCTGGGTTGCAGGTGCGTCGCTCATGGTTTGCACCGCCCATGGCACGGAATACGGCCCTGGTTGCAGTCGCACATAGTGGTTGGGGTTTCCCGGTCCGGATAAGCACCGGGCAGTGGCGACATCGCCGGCTTGGCGGCCTGCTTGGCGCGGATCTGCTCGACCTTGGTCCAGATGCGGGCCAACTCGGTTTCGCCAGCGGCGTGCATATCCAGGCCAGCCGCCAGGCACAGAGCAGCCAAGGTGACCATCACGCCGCCGACTTCCTGCGATGGCTCGCCGACAGGGCGCCCGTAGACGTAATCGACCAGCTGGTGGGCTTCGTCAGCGGTGCACTGGTTGGACTGCACCAGCTCAAGCGCTTCCTCAAGGAAACGATGGTTGCGCTCCTGGGTATCGCTGGCAATGGCTTCGCCGAAGCACTCCAGCATCCAAGGCTGTACGCGGGATTGGAAAGGCAGCACCACCGCTACCGGTGCGGGCTGCTCGGCATAGAGCGGCTTGGTCACAATTGTGAAGCGATCAAGCACGCCCTGGCCCCATGCGAATCGAGCATCGCGCAATGTGATTTCGGTCGAGCTGGTAGTCTTCCGGTAAATTTCCCCATCCTTGCCAACAGCCATCGCTATCCACGCCACCGGCTCGCCCTGGGGCTGGGCGGCTGGTGAGCACGGGGATCGCCCGCTGTACGCTTTGCACTCGTCTGCACTCTGGTGGAATTCGCAAATAGGCGCGTCAAGCAGGGCGCGCAGCTCATCTACAGCGGCCCGGCATTCGTCGTAGTTCGCCGAATAGGTGAAGCCAAGCATGTGATTTGCTTCGGTTGCAACTCGCTCCAGCAGCTCGCGCAGGCGCGGCACGCCGTCAATCGTTTGGTTGGTGGTCATAGTCATTCAACCTCGCCCTTGAGCCCTACGTGAACCGCCGTTGCGCTTACAACCACTGCGTCGCGCGTATCGGCCTTGGCGATGATGTGGTTCATCTTCTGCTTGGCCTCACGGATTGCTTGTTCGCGAAGGGATGCGAAGGAAGCACTCGCGCCCCAGCTACCTACAGTGACGTCGACCACCATGCGAACCCGCACGGTTGCGCTGATCTTGTCTTCTTCTTGCCGGGTCTCTTTGTCGCTCATAATCCTTTCCTTACAGGGGTTTTCGATGCCCAAATGATAACGCCGCTACTCAATAAAGAGTAGCGGCGCAGTTAGAACCGATTAGAATAAGGGTTAGGATCGTTCGCAAGTAACAGTCTTGTACTTGTCGGGGATGATCAGCGGGCCGGTGTCTTTGTCGAGCATCGTGGCCGCTACTTGGTTGCAGCCAACCATGGTCATGCTGGCCGGCATCGGCAGGCGCTCGATCTCTTTGCAGTCAGTGAGGGCGGCGGTGAGGCAGGTGGAGATGATGAGGGTGATCATGCTGCGGCCTCCACTCGGCCCAGGTGGTCCTCGGTAACGTCTTTGCCGATAAACTCGTCCAACTGCTTGCGCGTGAACTTGCCGGCGTCGATGACGTTATTTGCATAGCCACTGAAGCAAGCGCGGTGATAGAGGTTGTGGCCGGTGTGGTAGAGCATGAACAATGGCTCTTTCGTCGGGAAAAGGATGTCGCGCAGCTGGGCGGCCCGCTCAAAGCGCATTTCCTTGATGGCTGCGTTCATTTCGTTGTTCAGGCGCTTTTCGCGATAGTCATGACCAAGACGGCCCCGAAGGTTTTCCGGCTGGATTGTATATATGTCGCTGGTTTGAACGGTGTCATGGCCGTACTTCCCGCTTACGATGTACCACGACGAATTGAGGCTGTAGAACGCCTGGCCCTTGAATATCCGCTTGGTGCGCCAGTCCTTGTACCAGACCGTCGCGCCGTGCTTAATCGTGCCGCCATCCCGCGCCGTGTCGTTGTACTTCGAGTGAATGCGGGCATGTCCAAGCTCTTCCACATAATGCCCACTCGTGAGAGTGTTGGCTCGAACCCACTCCATCGCAGTGATTCCGCTAGGACCAACTGTCTGTCGGCTGGGCGGCGAGACTTCGTAGCCGGTGAAGACGTTGCACAGGTAGCGCGAGATCCGGCGACGGGTGCGTTCCATTTCTAGGCGCACAATGTACGGCATGTGTTTTTCCAGGTCGCTCTGATACCGGCCTTCGTGATCGGCGCGGTCTGGGGTATTGACGCTTTGGAACATCTTCAGCGTGATGGACCGGCCGCAAGTGTCGAGGTCAGCTTTCAAGTCGCCTTTCTGGCAGAACCGCTTGCGCCGGGCTGACCACGCGCAAACTTTGCCTCCGTAATGCTTCAGGTCGTGCGCGCTCGTTTCCGGCATGGTGCAGGTCCAGCCCAGGCGTGTCATCGTCTGAACGATGCGCTTAAACACCTGGTTCTTAAATTCGCGCTCCCAATCATCAGCGCCCTTGGAGCCACCTGCAGCGCGGGCGGCAGAGATGCCTTCTTCGGTGACGTTAAGCGTGGCGTCGCCATAACTGATGCGGCCGGTTCGTTCGATTTTCATTCCCTTTCCCTAGCGCCCCACGGGGCGCAGTTGGTCAGTTGAGGTGATAGCCGTCGCATACTTTGCAGCGCTTCGGCGTCCGGGTTACCTGGGTGCGCTTGTAGATCTGGATCACGGCGGAGTCGGCTGCCTGGCGAGAGGCAAAGCGTTTGCGCGGGTAGCACGCTGGGCGTTCTGGCTCAACCGTGCTCCAGAGCGTCACTTTTTCAGGGACTCGTTGATCTCTTCGGATTCCTTCTCGATCTGCCAGCCTTTCACCTCGGTCCAGTCGGCCGGAGCTTCCCAAATCAGGTGGTCGAGTGTGCAGTCGCGGTGGGCGCCGGCTTCGCGATCGAGCTTGTATTGCGCCAGCTCGGCCGGGTCGACGTCTTTCCAGGGCACGCTGACAAACCAGATATTGATCGGCGCGTAGTAGCCCCAGACCGTCGGCGCGTACCAGCGGCCGGCTTCCATCAGGCTTGGAGCGCCAGGGTACAAGTCGACCAAGAGCAGGGCTTTATCGATAGGCTTGGGGGCTTCAATCGCGTTGATCTCGGCCCAGATGGCTTTGCCAGCACCGGTCTTGCGCGGCACCCACAGGCGGTGCTTTTGAAACAGGCGGTAGATGGATTTGTCTGGCGATTCCTTGAAGGTGAAGCCCGCGAACGTGCCTGAGTGGTCGTAGTTGTTCGCTGTTAAGGCGCCATGCTTTTCGGCGAGGGCCATGTACTGTGCCCCAGCGACAACGCGCAGGGCATGCAGGCGGTTGATCTCGTCAACCACTGGCCCGGCGGTGATGCGGAAATAGCGTTTGTAGATGGACATGGGTATGCCTTAGGAGAGGGGCGCCGTGGCGCCAGGGTGGATCAACCTTTGACGCACAGCACCTGCTTCAGTGTGTGCACGATCTCGACCAGGTCGGACTGCGCAGCCATGACAGCGTCGATGTCCTTGTAGGCGCCGGGAGTTTCGTCGATGACGTCGTCGTCCTTGCGGCACTCGACACCCTCGGTTGCCTTGATGTGATCATCCAGCGTGAAACGCCGCTTTGCCTCGGCGCGGCTCATTGACCGGCCGGCGCCGTGGGAGCAGCTGCAGAACGAATCCTTGTTGCCTTTTCCGCGCACAATGAACGAGCGGGCGCCCATGCTGCCGGGGATGATGCCGAGATCGCCTTCACGAGCGCGGACGGCGCCCTTGCGGGTGACCATGACGTTCTCGTTGAAGTGGTTCTCCCAGCTCACATAGTTGTGGTGGCAGTTAACGGCGGCCCGATCGAGCGTGAATGGCTTCGGCACTGCCGCCTTCAGTGCCTTGATGGCTTCGCTCATCATCAGGTCACGGTTGATCTTCGCAAAGTCCTGGGCCCACTCTACAGCCTCACAGTAATCCTTGAACAGTTCGGACCCCTGCGGAATATAGGCCAGATCGGCGTCAGGAAGGTTGATGTAGAACCGCTTCATGTCCTCTTTGGCGCGCTCAATAAAGTAGGTGCCGATAGCATTACCGATGCCGCGACTACCACTGTGCAACATGATCCACACGCGCTGTTCTTCATCAAGGCACAGCTCCACAAAGTGGTTGCCGGTGCCCAGCGTGCCGGCGTGGCGGATGGCGCGGGCGGCTGCCTTTTGCAGTTTTGGGTGCTTATTCCGGATCGCCTCCAGGCGGGCAATAGTTTCGCGCATGCCGGGGTAGGCTTCGAAGCTGGGGTGGCATTCGCTCCACGCGCCACGGTCATTTGCCATACCGTTATCGGTGCGGCCATGAGGGATGCGGCGTTCGATCTCGGTGCGCAGGGCCAGCAGGTTATCGGGCAGGTCTGCTGCCGTCAGGGACGTGCGCTGAGCGGCCATGCCGCAACCGATGTCAACGCCGACAGCAGCAGGGATGATCGCGCCCTTGGTGGCGATGACGCTGCCGATGGTGGCGCCCATGCCCCAGTGGACATCAGGCATCACCACGACATGTGAGTGAATGAAGGGCAGGCCGGCCAGGTTGCGCAGCTGTTTTTTGGCGGCTTCTTCGACTTGAACGCCGCGCGTCCAGGCTTTGATGGGCTTGCCATCGCTTTCGATGATTTCGAAACTACGTGCGTTCACGTCCTTTCCTCTTGAGGGGTGGGCAAAGCCCGGTACTGGCGAAGCCGCAATTAAGCGGCTCGGGTGATTGGGTTGGGTTAGGCGCCGTTCTTCTTGGCGCGGTCTTTGGCGCACTTCAGGCGGATCGAGTAGAACTGAAACTCGCCATCCTTGAACACGTCGAAGCCTTTGCCATTGGGCTTTGCTGTGAAACCGTTTGCCAGTTTGTGATCCATCTCATTGCTCCATCGCTGTTTGGCTGATGAAGCAATTGTGCCTGACTTGATCAAATTTGAGCAATTGGCGCGTTAGATCGGTTTGGAATATCAGGCGACCGTTTCGCCCAGTTCGCAGCCACATTGCGCGCAGTGTTCGTGGGCACGGCCGACGGCGAGGCAACGCTCGCACTGGGCCAAGCCATTCTTTTTCATCCAACGGCTGTTTTCGGCTTCGTCAGCCTTATGTTTTGCGTCCAGCTTCGCGTTCGCCTTGGCGTAGCGCTCGTAGATCAGAGCCGATTTGTTGATCTTGAAGCGATCGACGTCGATCTCCCATGGCGGGCTGATGTCGGTCGGCAGTTGCTCGCCAGTGTCGACCAAACGCTTGATCTCCACCACCAGCGCCTCGGTGTCGAGTAGGTGGTCGAACATGTCGCCATCGCCAAACCCAAACTTGTCGAACAGGTCGTAGGCTTCGAGAGTAATCACCGCGTCAGCTAATGCCTCGTGTATGGCCTCGCCGATAGCAAGAGCACTTTCCGCTTCAGGCTGGGGGATGCGTTTGACGCGGCCGAACTTCTGCATGTGAAGGGCCGGGCTCACTGGGACGGGCGGCACGTCATCCCATGCTTTCGGGTCGGTCAAGCGCACCGGGGTTGGGATGCTTGCGACCGATGCGGCCAGCGCGCCGCTCCAAGCCTTGGCGTACTGCGCCAGTGCTGAGCCGAACGTGTCCTGATCCGGATTAATGGCGGTGTGCGGCGCCGTGTCAGCGTTGGCGAAATGGTTCGAGCCTATCGACAAGGCGATCACAGTGCGCAGCGGAGTGCTATAGACAGTCGCACCGGTCACGGCGTGGTAGGCCGTGCTCAGAATGCCGAACTCAATGTACGGGGCCAGCAGGTGGTCCAGAGCGTCGGTATCGATACGGCGGATGTTCTTCGGCATCGGCGCGGCGGCCGGACGCGCTTCGATCGCGTCAACGGTAGCTTCGCGGGGTTCGGTTTGCAGCAGGGTGGCGATGTCGGCCAGGCCGCCAATAATGGAGGCGGGCAGATTAGCGATTGCTGCTTTCTGGTACGGGCGAAGTTTCATGGTGTTGCTCCCTATCGTTGGTGTTCCGGTACTGACAAAGCCCCGTTAGGGGCGATGGTGGAGCGGTGCTTCCGGATGTCTCAGGCGTAGTCCTCGGCGTCGAAGCCTTCCATTGCGGCGTTGAAGCCATCGGGATCACCAACTGTAAAGCCCCAGTCGGTGATGATGTCGATGCCGTTGCCCATGATCAGCACCGCGCGGTGCTCGTTGCCCGCCGCATTGGTGAAAGTCAGCTGTACTTCATCGAGATCGAACGCCAACTCCATCACGTCCAGGGCGGTGACCACCGGGACCAGTTCGTCACCGTCGAACACGGTGCACACGTTCCAGCCTTTAGAGGCCATGAAGGCTAGCAGGTTCGCAGCAATGCGGCGTTCGAGCTTGCCGTTGGCCGGCACTGGGTTGCCGCGGTACAGAAGCTTGTCGATTGCGAGTTCTGGTGCAGCTACAGCGGTGAAGGGGGCAGCTGTTGGGGTAGTCATGGTGGTCTGCTCAGTGGCTTGGTCGATGGGGTGATTGTGCCTGCGTTACTCATAAATGAGCAATGACCGTCCGTCGGGATAGATCGGGACACGTCAGCCCGCTCATAAATGCACGGCCGGGTTTTCGGCTTTGGACTGGTTTCGGCATGGCGCAGATCTGCGCCATCTCTGCCGGTACTCAATTTCGAGCCCGCAACCGACCAGCGCCGACCACGCCACTGCGGCCCGATGCTCTATCTGGCGTCCGGTGCCTTGGCGCTGCTGTAACTGAACTCCGCAAATGCTCAAGCACCTACGACAGATGGGTTTGTGCTTCCGGCGGTGATGCTGGTTACAGCTACAGTTACAGCATTGCGGCCTGTAACCCAGTTGCAGCGGTTTTGGGCCAGTTGCAGCTCAGTTACGCGTAAGTCGTTGATTTCAAAGGAAACGCAACCAGTAACTGAAAAAACCGGATAGAGAATGAACCCCTAAAGGGATCGTGCTCATGGGGGGGGGTGTAAGAGAGCACGTGAGTGATCTCTCCTGCATGGGGTTATGTTTCTCAGTTTCAGTAGTTACAGTCTCTCTTTATTTATTTAAATGAATTGATTTTTGTATATATATAAAGGGCTTTAGAGCTTTTTGGCGCTGTAACTCAATCTGTAACTCGGCTGTAACTAGCTGCAACTGAATTTCGGCCCAAAAAAAAGCCAGCTCAGAGCTGGCTCGGTGATTGATGCTCTACTCGGTTCGATAGAACCGAAGCCCCTTAACGCCATCCTCCGTCGTCGATCGAACTGGGAATTTACGGGATAGCAGTTTCCCGAGAGTCGAAGCCCTGATGCGAAGGTAGCCCTCTTTCGTTTCGGCGAGCGGCAGGAAGAACGATTGACCGACTTCAAGTGATTCGATTGCAAGCGTTAGCGGCGCTTTCGGTGCGCCACGGCTTGAACTGGTTCTAGCTGGTGCAGCGATGTTGTCGATTGCGATAGTCATTGTAGTGCTCGATAGTGATATTGAGTGACTATAATAACATAATGCAGATAGTTAGCTATCACTGCTTCTCATCGCATTCCGTTCCTTTTTTGAGCTGTGAACCCTATACTTCGCAGCATCACGACGGAGAGCTGCGCAGTGGTCGAATACTTCACTATCCCGGAACTACCCGAGCAACCACGCTTTCGCTGCGACAAGCGCAAAGCGACGCTCAGTGTCGAGTCCTGTGCAGGGATGTGGCGCATCGCCAATGACCGTGGTGCACCAGAACGATTGGACCAGTGCAAGAACTGCGCACTCGGCGCGAAGCATGCTGGGGTCGGTGAGATCTCACTGTCACCGCTGAGAGGGAAGAGCATCTGCGGCAGGTGTCACGCTGGCACTACCCGGCTCATTCGAGGTCATCTCTGTCCCAGTTGCTACAACCGTGAACTCGAATACACCAAAGGGCGCAATGCCCGGGGCACAATCCCTGTCACCCATCCAGTCCTGCACGAGCTGAGCATCCGGTATCAGTGCGGTGAGCTGACACAGAGCCTGAGGATCAGGGCCGTGAGTAGCGAAGAGCTGGTGATTGCAGCGCTGCGGGATAGCAGCAAACAAGTCACATTCTCATTTAATCGACCGAAGTATGAACTGCCTCAAGGGGAATTGTTTTGAAAATTGCTGCGAATTCTGTCATCCAAGCGACCGAATCCTCGCCCGCGCGAAAATCGTGCGCGCACGAGACGCAAGTGGTTGGTGCGCAAGACAATTCATGGCGCCTTGAGCCCCACGTCTGCCGGTCCTGCTTCTCCCGCATCGCCAGCAAGCGCGCCGACAAGCCTGGTGAGCGCATCTTCGAGTGCACCAACTGCGGCCTGAGCGGACAGGGCCAGAAGGCCAGCGTGGTGTGCAGCTGCGGGATCAAGTTGCGCAAGCACCGCGGCGATGGCCGTAGCGGCGAAGTCCTGGCCGATGCCGGCATTCGCTGCCACGAGAACCAGAAGCGCACGCCGGAATTTCCAAGCCTGTACGCGTGCTCGTTTGGTGGTGCTCAGGCTTCGTCATGACTATTGATCAGGGCGATTCAGAGCTACAGCCCTTGTATTGCGTGGCCTGTAGCGGTTCGGAGATAGTTTAGGGCGCGCATAGGGCGCAGATCATCAAATCCGAGTTGCGCCAACCTCATTTATGAGTGGTACACTCGGTGCTCAAATCCCCAACATCGGTACGCGAAAATGAGCAAGGCATTCAAGCCGGGCGACCTGGCGATGGTCATCAGTGCGAAGAACGAAGGCAACATCGGAAAGGTCGTCGAGCTGCTTCGGGTGTCCAGCGATTTCGGGATCTCACTTCCCGAGGTTCATCCGAGCGCTTGGGCCGAAAACTCTCGCGGCTTGAACTGCTGGGTGTTCGTTGGCTTCGTCCTCATTGCGACGTCGATACAAGCTGGCGGTTCTCGGCCTGTTGCGTATGGCGTCCTTCCCGAACACTGTCTCATGCCGCTCCGCGACGACGATCTGCCGGCAGAGACCCTGGACACTGCTGCGCCTCGCGAACTGGTCAGCGCTTGAACGGCTGCAGCTGGAAGGCCACGCCCGTCACACTGATCGACGGCACCGTGGTCGACTGTGACAGCGAAGCCTGGCGCTTCGAATGCGAGGCCCGGTACATCCTGAACATGCCCAACAAGCCGATCCGCATCGCCACGCTCGAAAACATCGAGAAGAAGCGCGGGCTGCCTTCGCGCCAGGCGCTGGAAGACAAGATCCTCGAAGTGTGGACTGCTCGACAAGCGAAAGCGTCGTAGCGCATAATTGATCAACGCCGGCTCTGCTGGAATCTCTGAGGAAAGGAAATTGAAACTACTCAAATTGCTTTGGGCGCTGCTAGGGGATGACCGGCTGCAGCTGGTGCTGGCCGGCGTGATAATTGCGACAGTCCTCGCATCGATCAAAAAGGATGACTATTCGGACGCTGCAGTGGGCCTGGCCCTGGCCGTGGTGATCGGCGGACTTTCCTGGCGCGACATCGGCAAGGCGATACGAGCGTGAGCCCGCGCATCGCTTTGATCGCCCTGGCTGCGGCCACGGCCGGCATTCTCTCCGCCGCCCCGCCGGCCATCATGCCAACCCGCCGCCGCGACCTCGAAGCCGGCTTCGACTTCAACTCGATCATCGATCTCGAAGGCAAGGACCGCAAGCGCGCTGAGCGCAAGGCTCATCTCAAGGCGGCCGGTAGCCGCGCGTTCCAGGGGCACGCATGAGCCGCCTGTTATCGGGCGAGCCGCTTCTGTCGGGGCGCCAGGCCGCTAGCACCATGACCGGCACGGCTCGCAAGCCAAGAACGGGCGGCTCACAAGGCTGCGCGCCACTGCTGTCCGACGAGCAGATCCTTGAGCTTCGCGCGCTGTACCAGTTCGCTGGGTGGGCGCCTGACGCCCTCATGCTGCGCTTCAAGGTCGACAAGCACATGGTCAAGCGCGTGACCGAGGGTTTCACCCGCTCGCGCCTTGTAGCGACTCTCAAGCACCTTCCTGCGGGAGTGAAACCGCGATGACCCTGCAAGTCCTGACATGCGCCGGCCAGTTCCGGCACACGTGGATGAACGTCAAGAACGTCCGCATTGGCCTGGGCCGGCCCCAGGTCTGCACCGATCGCTCTGCGCCGTACACCAAGCTGCGGTGGCGGCCATGAACCGAGGCTACCGCTGTGTCGGTGGCCCACTGGATGGGCAGATGCCGGCTATGTCGGAAGGTGTCGTCAGTTTCGAAGTTCCTGAGCTGCCTAGCCATTTCGACATCCGGCACTACAGTCGTCAGGACGAGGCGATACCCCCGCTAATGGCCAAGTTCTACACGTACCGCCTGCAAGACCATCCGCGCTACGGCACCGCCTGGGTTTGCCAATGATCCAGATCGACCCCTTAGACGCCGACTTCTGGTTCGCCGTCCCGTCGCCGATCAGGGATGCCCTGGTCGTGCTGGAGATCGATCACTGCGGGTCAGCCATCGTCGAGATCGGCGCCATGACGCGCGGTGCCCTGAGCACGTCGCGGGACTATCGTGACGATAGCTTGGTATTGCGCAACGCCCGCCGCTGCATCCTTCACAACAAGACCCGCGCCCTAATCACGCATGACCGTATCCTTCGAGGTGAAGCATGACCCCGCTGACTGGCCGCACCCGCTACCGATCTGGCTGGTTCGGGCGCCTGATCGTCCAAGTCGAATACGCAACGCGCGAGCCGCACGAAGGCACGGAAGGTCGTGGCACAGATTGGCTGTGGACCGGCCGCTGCTGGCGCGACGCCCGCGTTGAAGACATCTCTCACATCAACCCGCCGGCAAGCCCGGCCAAGGAAACCCTATGAGCCTGTTACAGCCCGGCCCGCGCCTCGTTGCGCGCAGCATGGAAACGATCGTCGATCCCGTCAGGGCCAATGCCTTCGAGCGTATGATCACGTCGATCGAGCAACCCGCCGTACTGCCGCCACCATCCCACTGGCCGCCGCGCATCACCCGCCTGTGCCTGTCTGTCCGCTTGGGCATCACCCGCCTGCTGCTGGAGCGCAAAGCATGATCGTGCCTAACGGAAGTGTCCTGCATGCGAACCCGCTGACCCGCGCCATCCCAACCTACCAGAGCAACAAGACCGTCCAGGCGCTGAAGATCGCGCACCTGATCGCCAACCCGCGCGGCATCGAGCTGCACTTCGTTGACCAGCGCTTTGTGCCGATGCAGATCGCGTCGGTATGCGTGACCGAGCACAGCGTGATGGAAGGCGGCTACCTGATCATCGGCGAAGGCGGCTACCCGTCGTATTCGCCGGCCGACGCCTTTGAAGCAACCTACGAACTGAAACCTGGAGAAGACGCATGATCGAGATCCCCGGCAACTGGGAACTGGCGAAAGCCATGCCGACCCAAGACCAAATCAAATGGCGCGCCGATGCAGAATGGCGGCTCGCCAATGAGCGTGTCGAGCAGCTGCGCAAGGAAGGCGCCAACGTCACCATCGCGCCTGGTGCCAATGGCCGGCCCGTCATCACGGTGACGCCGCTGTGATGGACAAGCACCGCAACGCCGACGGCACCTACAACGCTATCGGCGCCTTGGCCGCAATCGTCGGAGCGAACTACGCCGATATCGGCGAGCTGGCCGACCAAGTGAAGGCGAACCACGCAAAGCTGAACGCGTGCGCCTATCACGAGTTCGAACCACTGATCACTGCGCCGCCTGGCCGGGCCCGCTACGGCTGCAAGCACTGCCGTGGTACGATCGACCACCACGCGTACTACTGGCACGAGCTGGGCCGGAGGGCGGCGCCATGATCTGGCTCTTCGCGTTCTTCCTACTGGGAATGGGTCAGCCGGGACTGGCGGTGATCGTCGTAATGCTTGGCCTGATGTTCCGATCCTGATCCTTCATCAGGGTGATGCGTCGAAAAACCCGTTACAAATCAACGACACACAAGCCGCAACATAACTTAGGGCGCCAATAGGGCGCACAGGAAGGGAAAATGAACACCAGAACGATCGGTGAAGTGCGCAAATCGTATATGGGGGCTGGGATTGATCCAACCGCCAAGAGTCCTGAGATCATCTCTCAGATCGGCCGAGCAGAGATGGCGAATGATCGCATCGCCGAAGCGCTGGCAAAGCTCGCTGACCGTCTTCAGTCCGTTCTGACTCCAGAATTTGGCAAGGCTGGCTGCTGTGAAGGCAATGAACCCACAGATCGATCCCCGATGGCTGAAACCATCGAGCGCATTGCAGATCGAGCGTTGGGCCATGCTGAAACGATCGAAGCCCTCGTCGACCGTCTGGAACTCTAACCACTCGCGCCAGGGACGGCGCACCACTGAGACCGCTACCATGACGCCCGAGCAATTCGCCTATTGGCTGCAAGGCTTCACCGAACTGACCAAAGATATGCCCGTGCCATCGCCAGCCCAGTGGCAGGCCATCAAGGATCACCTGACGACTGTATTCGTGAAGGTGACGCCGCCGATGCCGCTGCGCACGCTAGGCCCGATCATCGCGTCGCCCGCGCTTCATCCGATTGAAGATCGCGTCGCCGAATGGTACCGCCAGAACCCAACGCAACTGCTGGCCACCTGCTGACCCACTACACCACTGAGAATGCCGATATGACTACTCCAACCCGTGAAAACTTCGACCTTGCCGAAGCGATGTTGATCCGAGCAGAAGGCTTGATGAGCGCGTCGTCCGCCGCTTTCCTAACCACGACGGCCGGCAACGCCTGCGCGTTTGCTGACACCCTGATCGCGCTGGCCCAGCAGATCCTGGCGCCGGTGAAACCGACGGCTACCCCAGCTAAGGCTGATGCACGCACGTGCAAGGGCTGTGGCATCACTGACGGCCACACCGACGAATGCCGGTTCCAGCACTTCCTGGCGTACAGCGGCTTGCATGGTTGCTCGCCGGCCGTGCTCGATTTGATGTTCCGCGCCTTCACCGCTGACAAAGACAAACTGTAACTCCCCGCTGTAACTGCCGCTGCAACCACTGGGCGGCTCCCCTCTGTCGTGATGCCACAATCGCCTATACCAACTCAATTTTGGAATAGCCGTGGCCGCCAACTCCCGAAACCGCAACCCATCCCGCCCCCAAGACTTCGACGACTTCCCCGATCGCTACGCCGCTGCGCGCGCTCTGTACGAGGGCACGCCGGGCATGACTTTGCGCATGGCAGCCGACAAGACCGGCATGGGCAAGTCCACGCTGGAGCGCCGCGCCAATGAGGAAGACTGGAAGAAGTGCTTTGGCAACCTGAAGCCTGGTGAGATGACCGCCGAAGCCCAGGCCGCTGCTGACCTGTTCGGCCGCTTGATGGATGAGTACGGCCCCGAGGTCAGTGCCGAGCAAACCGAGCTGGTCACCCAGCAGGTCGTGCATGAAGTCGCCGTCGACATCCGCGGGCAGATGCTCGACCGTCACCGGCTGGAATGGGCTGCGCCGCGCGCGATGTCGGCCGAAGCCGTCCGGATGCGTGAGACCGCGCCGGAGAAAGCCTTCGACCGCGCCAAGATGGCCAAGATCACGGCCGAGACGCTGAAGATCATCCAAGACGGCGAGCGCAAGGCGCACGGCATTGATGCGGGCGATCTGCCCCAGGGCGCAGTGGTGGTGATCGAACGTGGGTGAGGGCGCGCGCAGTGTGGTATGATTTGGTTATCTCATACTGTGCTGGAGAAGTGCTGTGCTCTTACTTGAGTGCTGGACCGCTGTGACTCGAAACCAAAACTACGAAGTGTCGAACATCGGGAACATCCGCAGAGCAATAGCTGGCAGGTGCAGCCCGATAGGGCGCCCAATGAGGATGAAGATCGACTCGCACGGGTACTTCGCTATTTCGTTGCATGTCGCTGGCTCATACGACAAGGCGCATGTGCATCGCCTGATGGCCGAAAGCTTTTTTGGTGATCCGCCAACACCACAGCACGAGGCTGCGCATGGTGACGGGATCAAGAGCAATATACGGCTTTCTAACCTGCGCTGGGCTACGGCGAAAGAGAACGCTGCAGATAGATCGGCGCATGGTCGATGGGTGCACGATTTCGGAGAGAAGCACCCCATGGCTAAGCTGACAGTGCCTGAGGTGATCAGTCTGCGCCGGACCCACTTTGAGGGCGGACAGAGCATTAAATCTATCGCGGGTCAGGTTGGCCGACCATATCTGACCGTTTACGACGCCGTCACCGGCAAAACTTGGCGCTCAGTGCCAGATTACCTTGAGGAATGAATGGTGAGCGACCTGTCTAAAAAGCTCGCAAAAGATGTCATTGTTCCGCAGATAAAGCTGCAGGAGCTGAGTAGTCTTGTTGCATACGCCAGAAATTCTCGGACGCACTCTCCCTCTCAGATCGATGAGTTACAGGGCCTTTTCCGTGAATACGGCTGGACAAATTCAATCCTTGTGGACGCGATGGGCATCATTGCCGGGCACGGGCGCTGCCTGGCTGCCGAGGCGATGTATGCCCGCGGCGAACAGATCCGCTTCCCTGGCGGCACGCTGATCCCACTGGGACTGGTGCCGACGATCGACTGCACAGGCTGGAGCGACGCCCAGCGCAAAGCCTACATCATCGCCGACAACCGATCGGCGCTGTCCGCCGGGTGGGATGACGACGTGCTGCGGGCCGAGCTGCTGGCGCTGCAATCCGTCGACTTCGACCTGGCGCTGACCGCGCTGAGCTATGACGAGCTGGACCGCCTGATGGGCGAAGTGCCGCCGCTCGACGCAATGCCCGCGCTGCCCGAGGGCGACAAGGACGACTTCGAGCAGATGACGTTCACCCTGCATCACGAGCAAGCCGCCCAGGTACAGGCCGCCATCGCCCTGGCAGCGTCGCTGGGCGCTTTTGACAGCGAGAACAAGAACAGCAACGGCAATGCACTGGCCCGCATCTGCGAGACCTACCTGAGCATTGGCGGCGGTGCTGACGAGAGACCTATCTGATGGCAAGCGCGAAGGACATCCAAGTAAAGCCGATCAGCCGGGCCGATGCCGATGCCCTGGTGAAGCGCGTGCACTACAGCGGGAGCGTGGTGCTCAATTCCCAGCTGCACCTGGGCGTCTACTTGGACAACCGCCTCGAAGGCGTGATGCAATTCGGCCCGCCGCTCGATAAGCGCAAGGTGCAGGGCCTGGTCGCAGACACCACGTGGAACGGGTTCATCGAACTCAACCGCATGGCGTTTTCAGATCGACTGCCGCGCAACAGCGAGTCGCGCGCGCTCAGTGTGGCCTTCCGACTCATGCGCAAGGCGTACCCGCATCTGCGCTGGGTGCTAAGTTTTGCTGACGGTGCGCAGTGTGGTGACGGTACGATCTACCGAGCGTCTGGATTTGTGCTGACCGGTATCAAGAAGAACCGCACAGCCTGGCGCAACGAGGCTGGTCACGTGGTGAGCCGGGTCACGATGGAAAAGGACAAGCACCAAGTACAGGGCAGGGCCGGCATGGCCGCCTACCGCGAAGCTGGATACGCACCCATCGAGGGCTTCCAGCTTCGCTACGTTTACTTCCTGGACCGATCGGCGCGCGAGCAGCTGACCGTGCCAGAGATCCCATTCGCCGAGATCGAGACGGCCGGCGCCGGGATGTACAAAGGCATTTCGCGTGGCAAGCAGGCGATGACCGGGTCCACCGGCACAGCGGCGGGGCAGCACCGACCACCACGCTCCAATCAACCGACGCCGGCTGCTGATCAGCCGGACGTCTTCTGAGATACCACGATGGAAAACACCACGTTCCCCATCTTCATGCTTTTCGACCTGAAGCCCGGCGACTGGATCCGAACTACAGATGGCGAGATAGGCCTGGTACACGACCGCGTCACAAATCCGTCATACGCGAAGGCCCGAGTGGAGTTCCCAGGCGAGCGCTACCCGATGCGCATCATGGATTTGAGCACCCAGGTCGAGCACGTCACCGACCGAAAGCATATCTTCATGACCACGCATCAGGATGAGGCGAATCGAAAAAGCGAGTCCCCTCAATAAGTTACGGTAAGAGTCCACCATCTAGGGCGCGAATAGGGCGCTATTGTGCACTGCAACACAGCGCAATAACGTGACTGTACCCGGTGGAACCGAGATGCTTTGTCCCCTTAAAGTTGAGGGAACAGGGGTAGCGGTAGTGTTAGGCGTAAAAGAGTCGGGCGGGTATCAGGGTGGGGAATTTTCCAAGCAAGAGTCGTTTCACGGTGTAGCAGTACAGTCAATATCCGCCACGCACGGCTGCGCTGACTACCTAAGTACCCACCACACCATTTTCGTCGTCGACTCTCCCGTGGTCGCTACTGATACGTGGCAAGGCGTCAAGCTACCGCGGCGAACGTGGAACCCTGGCGACGTGATCTTTCTTCCAGCCAATACTGACGTTAGCGCTGTCAGCGAGAATACCTATGACGAAACCATCATCAGGGTACCGGACAGGCTCTTCCATGAAGCGGCGCGGATCGACATCGATTACGGCACAATCGACTTCGCTTACATGCAGGTGTCGAACTTCGTAGTCAGCGACGTGGCCAGCCTGATTAGGAAGGCGGCCAACACCAGCATCGAGATCGCGCCGATGCTTATGGAGAACCTGGCGCTATCCCTAGCCGTGTCGACCGCATGCGCGCTGTCGCCGAAAATAGCCAAGACGATCACCACACTGCGCAACGGGCTGTCGCCATCTCGCAAGAAGCGGGTGCTGTCGTACATCGAGGCGAACATGGGCAGGCAGGTACTATTGACCGAGATCGCATACGCTGCAGCGCTGAGCCCATTCCACTTCGCTCGATCGTTCCGCACTACCATGGGCATGTCGCCGATGCGGTATCTGCTGTCCAGGCGCATCGTCGCGGCCACTATCATGCTGAAGACCGCGCTGCCGATGCTAACCGTCGCGCTCGACTGCGGCTTCCTAAGTGCGAGCCACTTCAGTACGGCGTTCAAGGCGGCGACAGGAAAGTCGCCGTCGCATTATCGGCAGACCTGGCGGATGTAGTTCACGCAAGCTCATTCGATTGCACGCGTACACGTTCCTCATATATGATGCGTGAAACCATCATGAAGCCGCGAAACAACGCGGCGGGGAATTATGAATACCAAGCCTTATCGGCTTCATCACGGCGACTGTCTCGCCGTGCTCAAGACATTTGCTGACAACTCGATCGACAGCATCGTCACCGATCCTCCTTATGGCTTGAGCTTCATGGGCAAGAAGTGGGACTACGACGTTCCGAGCACAGAGATCTGGGCTGAGTGCTTGCGCGTGCTCAAACCCGGCGGTCATCTGCTCGCCTTCGCCGGCACTCGAACACAGCACCGCATGGCGGTTCGGATCGAGGACGCCGGCTTTGAAATCCGCGATATGATCGCTTGGATTTACGGGTCGGGTTTTCCGAAGTCGATGGATGTGAGCAAGGCCATCGACAAGGCGGCAGGGGCGGATCGGGAGGTTATCGGAACTCGAAGTAGCTACCGTCCGAACTCCAATGCGGAACGCGAACCGGAAGGCTTTCAGGATCGGAGCGATGGCGCAATCACTGCCCCGGCCACCGACGCTGCCCGCCAATGGCAAGGCTGGGGCACCGCCCTGAAACCTGCGCTCGAACCGATCACCGTGGCTCGCAAGCCGCTGATCGGGACCGTGGCGGCGAATGTACTGATGCATGGGACTGGGGCGATCAATATTGATGGGTGTCGGGTGGGCACCGAAAGTGTTTCAACGCACTCTAGGGGATCAAATGCCGCCTTTCCTAAACGTCCTGGTGAGTCAACTGTCGAGGAAAGCGGGCGCACTGTCGATCAGCGCGACAAGCTTGGCCACGATGAACGCACAGGCCGCTGGCCCGCCAACCTGATCCACGATGGCAGCGATGAAGTGGTGGCTCTGTTCCCAGCCCAGGCTGGAGCAAGCGCGCCGGTGAAAGGCACCGAGGCGAGCAAGGCTAGCGTAGGCGAGATCACTGGCAAGCGAGATCGTGTCGAAGGCGCATTCCACGCCGACAGCGGCAGCGCTGCCCGCTTCTTCTACTGCGCCAAGACCAGTCGTAAGGACCGCAACGAAGGCATGATTGATCCAGGCCCGCAGTTTAAGCGCGGCACCACGCTGCGCCAGGTCGAGAACACCGCTACTACCGGCAACAATCACCCGACGGTGAAGCCAACCGACCTGATGGCCTATTTGTGCCGCCTGGTGACGCCTGCAGGCGGCGTTGTGTTGGATCCTTTCATGGGCAGCGGAAGCACTGGCAAAGCCGCGATGCGTGAGGGCTTCGAGTTTATTGGCTGCGAGCTGGACGAAGCCTATCTCGCCATCGCCGCTGCGCGCATCGAGCACGAATTTGCCAAGGTGCCCGCGGTTGTGCCGCCCAACCAAGCCGAGCTTTTTGCCACTTCCTGACAACAAATCATGACATACAAGATAGCTGCGCCTTATCTGGCGCGGCTCTTCTGTCGTGTATTGAAATCTAGGGCGCCAATAGGGCGCACCAGCTTCATTCTTTCACACGCGATACCATTACTCATATATGATGTCGTCAAATCAACATCACAGCCACGATCCAACGTGGCGGGTAACTTATGAAGACGAATGCTTTCCAGTTACACCTGGGAGATTGCTTGCAGTCGATGCGCAAGATGCCGGACCAGTCCGTGCACTGCTGCGTGACCAGCCCGCCGTATTTCGGTCTGCGCGACTACGGCGTCGATGGGCAGCTCGGTCTCGAAGCGACGCCGGAAGAGTTCGTCGAGGCGCTGGTGGTAGTCATGCGCGAAGTGAAGCGGGTGCTGCGAGATGACGGTACGCTTTGGCTGAACCTGGGGGATAGCTACAGTCGTTCCCCGACAAAAGGCGGGTCAGGCCCTGGCGGAAAGAATATCGCCTACAGCGACACGTACACGACCGCCCAGGTGGCTCGCGTTGGTTCCAGCGATGGAAAGGTCGGCCGTGGCGATCGGCCAGGCAACCGGTCTGGTGGTCTGCCAGACAAGCAGCTGCTCGGCATTCCATGGCGCGTCGCCTTCGCTCTCCAGGCCGACGGCTGGTATCTGCGCCAGGACATCATTTGGCAGAAGCCGAACCCGATGCCTGAAAGCGTCACGGATCGCTGCACCAAGTCGCATGAATATGTGTTTCTGCTGAGCAAGTCACCGCGCTACTACTTCGACCACGTCGCGATCAAAGAGCCAGCCAAAGAGTGGCACGGGCAGGCGGCCACATTCGACAGGGGCTCAAACGCGGTTGCGAGTCACGTGATCCCCGGCCAGTCTGCTGCACAGCATCGCCCGCGTCCATCGGCAGAAAAGGGCAGCTTCAACGGGAAGACGGAGGTGATGGCAGCAACGGGTCAGAACGCCTTCCGCGCCGTGGTGCCCCTCCGTAACCGTCGCAGCGTTTGGAACATTGCCACGCGATCATACAAGGGAGCCCACTTCGCCACGTTCCCGCCAGCCTTGATTGAGCCGTGCATCCTGGCCGGCTGCCCTGTCGGCGGTGTGGTGCTAGACCCCTTCGGCGGAAGCGGCACCACTGCAGGCGTCGCTCTGGCCCATGGCCGCGAAGCTGTGATCTGCGAGCTGAACGCCGAATACGCCGATATGATGCCTGCGCGTATCGCCAGCATCATCGAGAGCTACGGCAAGACGCCGAAAGCAAAGCGCAAGCCGAAGTCACCTGCACAGGGGGAATTGCTCGATGGCGCTCACTGCTGACGAAAAAGAAGCGATCATGGCGGCACGGGGGGAATCGGCGCAGGTCGCACCCACCAGCAACATCCGCCTCTACCAAGTCGAGTTCACCGACGGCAAGAGCGCGACGTGTCTCGACATGCACGCGATCGAGCAGGCCCAGGCGCTCAAGGACATCCGCGAGCAATTCCAGCCGGGCTATGTGAAGTCGATCACGCCGCAGTGACAATAGTGCTTGCTCATATTTGAGTGGGTCAGGCACAATGAACCATCACCAACAACCGCAGGCAGTGCCTGCATAGGAAAGGACGTGAGCAAGCTCACCTTGAGCAGCAACGAAACCGTCGCCGGGCAGAACGAGACGTTTCTGCCGGAATACCGCGATAACGGCATTCCCATTCATTGCCTGGACTTCACCAGCGAAACTACGCTGCCTCACTCTGCAGCGGTTCAGACCTATCTGGGCGAAGATGCAGCCAAGCGCCTGGCCGCCTGCTGGAATGCCTGCGACGGTATCGAGACCGATAAGCTGGAGACCTTCACCGTCGCACAGATGGTAGCGGCGGCAGTTGTACAGCGCGATGATCTGCTGGCCGCGCTGACCAGCCTGGTGCTATTCACTAAGCCAAGCATGACCAACGCTGCAGCGCTGAACAACGCGCACCAAGCCATCGCCAAGGCGACAGGCGGTGACCAGTGACCCTGTCTATCATCACGAAAAAGACACGCCCTACCGGCCGCGTGTTCCACGTTGTCATTGATGGCGTGCGCGAGCTGAAGCGGTTCTACGGTATTGGCGCTCAAGCTCGCGCTAATCACCATATGGAATATCTCAACATCCTCGCCGCGCGTGCTGCTGAAGGCGGTGCCAAATGAGCCTGCACACCCAGGAACCCTGGCGCGTGCGCGAACTGGTCAAGGGCGGCGTGCAGGTCATCGAGAACGGCGAACCCTTCGCCATCGCCATCGTCAGCCTGCCATCGTTGGACGCTGGAAAAGCTGGCTCCATCCCTATGGAGGGCGTGAACCACATCGCCAACGCCAAGCGCATCGCTGCGTGCGTGAATTCGTGCGCTGGTGTGTCGACCGAGGCCCTGGAAAAAATGCCGGGCTCGTTCGACGACCTGCTGTCGCTGGAGTTCAAAGACGTGGTCGGCCAGCGGGATGCACTGCTGGCAATGGTCGAGCAAATCGCGGAAGCCGAGTTCGGCTTTGATGCTTGGCCGACCGAAGAGGAAGTCCGCGCACTTATCACCGCTGTAAAACGAGGTGCTGTATGACAATCACCTGTACTGGGAATGACGCCGAAGGGCATAGCTACCACTTCGGCATGCCACCGAGCAATTGGATATTGCCGAAGGGCTACATGATCAAGATGGATAGCTATCCAAGCACTTCTGCTGAAGTCGTATCTAGCACCGTAGTTGAGCCGTGGACAGGCGAAGGTCCGCCTCCTGTTGGTGTAGACTTCGAATGGCGTTACGGGGATCACGCCTGGAAGACCGGAAAGGCGCTCTATATTGGCAGCGTATACGTGATCCTCGAAGCCAACGATGGCGAGCAGCATTACTACGTTCGCGATATTCAGTTCCGCCCCATCCGCACGCTTGAACAGATCGCGGCGGATGAACGCAAGGCTCTGATCAAAGAAGCGATAGATCTAATTGCCGTTTCGGTCGCGCCGTACAATGAAAGCCTGCCTTGTTCTGTCGCCATGCGCGCTGTCGTCGAGGCGATGATTAGCGCCAACTACCGCAAGCAGGTGACCCCGTGAGCGTCTACGGGATACCGACCCCCGTGCAGGATCCCGTCAAATGGAACGGCTGCAAGCACGTGCGGTCATTGAACCGTAAGCTGCCGGTCGGGAATGCTGCTAACCGCAAGGCCAAGCGCAAAGCGCAGCGCGCGGCTAGGAAGGTGAAACCGTGAGCCTGCTCGCCCAGACCATGGAAGCCCTCAAGTTCACCGAGGCACAAAACAAGCTGATCCTGGCGGGAAATCTGCCCAACACGTTGCTGGCCGAACGCATGAGCAAGTCAGTGCGCCAGATTCAGCGTCAAAGGGTACTACTCAAATCATTGGTGAAACCGTGACTACCAAAACTAAGCAAGAACTAATGTTCGAGGCCGTGCTGCTGCGCGGCCGCGATCCGCAAAACCCGATGGTGGCGTGCCTGATCACCAAGTACGTCGGCCAGGACACCTATTCCAACCTGGAGACGCAGGCGAAGTTTGAGATGTTCAAGGCTGGTGCTGCGAGCGTGGTGGTGCTGCTGCCAGACGCCCGCGAGGACGCTTGGGGCCAATGGTCGATAGTGAAGGATGACACTGTCGAAGCCATCGTCGCCGCTGGCGGGAGCGTGACGCCATGACTGACCATAGCAAACTGAGGCGGTGCGCTGAAGAGCTAATCATGAAGCATGGCTACAGTCAGAACGAGTGGGAAGAATTCCACGAAGCAGCAAGCCCCAATGTCGTCATGGACATGATTGCCGAGATCCAGTCCATGCAGGTGGCCCTGGCCCATGCTCGGCAGGAAGCGATCAATGCCAAGGGCATCGCCGGCATGTGCGTCAAGGCGCTGACCCAGGCCGAAGGCTTCGTGTCCATGGTGAACCGCAATGCATGGGGCTCAGATGTCGGCATCGGCGGCACGCTTCCACTGATCCGCGACACCCTGCAGCGCGCCAAAATATTTGGGAAGGGGAATCCTCTGTGAGCAAGTTAATCGCACACCTTACCGCTGACCTAGCGCGTGCAGAGCAGCAGGGCGCCCGCTTGATGGATATTGGCGTACTGGATCTGAAAGAGCTTCTGCGGGCTGCGGAGTCAGCCTTGTCAGGCGAACGCGCCGCGCGAGCGATCAAGCATGGTGGCTGGATGCGCCCTGGCAGCTTGCAGGCTATTCGTAGCGGGCTGAAAAAGAAAACGCACGTCAGCTACCGCCGGTCGGACGAATTCAACACCGAGATCTTCTTCGCCGATGATCTGAATGAGAAGTTGAAAGAGGCGGTCGACGCGGCGTCGGCTTCAGAAGATGCGCCGACGCTGAGGCAAGATCGGCGCACGACTGAGTCACGCCCAAGCTATTTGCCATTGCTCGACAAGGCAGCAGCAAGCGGAGATGCGAGGTTACTTGCCAGGATCGAGGGAATGCCAATCAATGCGCGCACTCTTCTCGAAATCGACGACGAACGCACAAAGATACTCGCAGCCGCCGCCGCTCGTGGATATGAAATCGCCAGCATCGATGATCCCGAATTCCCGTGGCCTGAGTGGATGAAGCTCGGAGAATATCGCAGCCTAGTAGCGGCGCGTATGGTGGCGAAACCGTGAGCAGTCGCGAGCTTTGCATCATGGCGTGCGTGTTCTGCCGGGATAAGCAGTTTCAGAAGTGGGCTGGGGAGCGGGCGCGGGCACAGCGCATGATGTTCATTGGCGACGTTGATATGCGCTTCGATGATGAGCGGCTGGCGAAGTTCTTCATCCTGGCCGAGGCGGGGGTGTCCAGCCGTAACGACCTAGACATCGACGCAGATGCCGCCCAGCGGTTCCACGAGCTGGTGCGCAAGCCG
>ERZ1463040.4-NODE-4-length-36242-cov-37.821953_pt1 | contig 36242 bp, 51 predicted proteins | sample MGYA00564473_ERZ1463040 | MGnify/ENA primary metagenome ERZ1463040 (study PRJEB39244, sample SAMEA3635133) | Helicobacter pylori | study: EMG produced TPA metagenomics assembly of PRJEB11511 data set (Assembly of a 5300-year-old Helicobacter pylori...
AGCCGTAAGCCAGGCGCTTCACCACCCAACTCATTGATTCAGGAGCTTTCAACATGGCAACCGTTCTCGCAAGTCTCGCGGCAGCCCGAGTGGCTTACCCGCAAACCCTGGTTAAACCGAACCTGCAAGGTGCGGATATCCAGACCTTCATCAGCACCTACACCGTTCCGGTTGGCGGCCAGCCCATTGGTGACGTGATTTCGTGGGGCTACTTGCCCTTCGGCGCGCGCCTGATGCCGGGCACCGCCATCTTCTGTGCGGCGGGTACTGCGTCCTCGACCATCAACCTGGGCGATGCCGTGACTCCGGCGCGCTACATGGCCGCGTCGTCCGCTGCAACCGCCGCCAAGCTGCCGGCCGAAGCCCAGTTCGCCAACGGTGCGCTGGCCGAAGTGACCATTACCAAGCCAGGCGACGCCACCGACACCAGCGAGCTGCGTTCCGTTGTTGCTGGCGCCACGCTGCTGGCCGGTCAAGTCCTCACCCTGGTGGGCTTCTACGCCGGCCAGAACTGATTCACGGGCCGCCAAGGATGGCAAATAACTTACCGGGGCCCTGTGCCCCGGTCTTTTTATCTGGAGGTTGAGGATGACAATGGCCACCGGTGTATCGATCTGCTCCAACGCGCTGCTGATGCTTGGATCGCAGACCATCAATGACTTTGCCGACGAGACGAACCTTGACCGGGCGAAGCTGTGCGCGAACCTGTACCCAACGGTGCGCGACGACATGCTGCGCTCTCACCCGTGGAACTGCTGCATCAAGCGGGCTGTACTGGCGCCTGATGCTGTTGCGCCTGCGTTTGGTTATGACTATGCCTTTGAGCTGCCGTCTGACTTCGCGCGTGTGCTAGAGGTCGGCAGTAGCGGTCAGCAGATCGACTATCTGGTTGAGGGTCGTAGCATCCAGGCCAACACCACCGTGCTGGAGTTGCGCTACGTCTTTCGCAACGAAGTAGAAAACACCTGGGATGCGCATCTGGTGAAGCTGGTGACGCTGGCCATGGCCGCCGCAATGGCATACCCGGTCACTCAATCGGCCGCCATGCAGCAGACCATGGAGCAGAAGCTCGAAACATCACTGCGCCGCGCGCGCGCCGTGGACGGCCAGGAAGATCCGCCGCAGACCCTGGGCGATGAACGCCTGTACTCCGCTCGCTTTGGGAGTTACTGGTAATGCCCCGCCTGACGCTGAATCAAACCAACTTCACGGCCGGCGAGGTTTCCCCGCGCATGCTGGGCCGTGTCGATATTGCCCGGTACCAGAACGGCGCCGAGATCATCGAGAACGCTTGGCCGGTCATCCACGGTGGCTGTGTACGCCGTGACGGCACGCTGCTGTGCTCACCCGCCAAGTACCCGGATAAGAACTGCAGGCTTGTCCCGTATGTGTTCAACGCCGCCCAGGCATACATGGTTGAGATGGGCGACCTGTACGTGCGCATCCACTTCTCCGACGGCACCTACAGCGGCATTGAACTGGCCAGCCCTTACGCGCACACGATCCTCGACCGCTTGGATTACGTCCAGGGTGCCGACACCATGTTCATCTTCTGTAACACGGTGCCCGTCTACCGACTGCGCCGTATCACTAATACCGAATGGAGCCTGGCACCGGCCCCGTTCGTGACCAAGCCTTTCGACGAGAAGGGCATCGACTTCTTGACCACGTTCACCATCGATAACCCGGCAGTGGGCACCGGGCGTACCGCAACTGCTGCTGAGCCTGCGTTCCTGGCTGCTGACGTTGGGCGTGAGATCTGGTCGGGCGGTGGCGTTGCCAAGATCACTGCCGTAACGAGCGCTACCGTGGCCACCGTCGAGGTGACCAATGCATTCAGCGCGACCACCAGGCCGACCTGGTCCTTGAAGGGATCGCCGCAGACCACCAATACCCTGAGCGCAGCAACCCCGGTCGGGGCATCGGTCAGCATGACGCTGGGCGCCGCTGGCTGGCGCGCCAACGATGTCGGTAAGTTCGTCAAGATCAACAGCGGGCTCTTGGAGATCGCCACCTACACGAGCACTACAGTGGTTTCGGGGATCATTCGTTCGGCTCCGACATCTACCGTTGCATCGCCGGCCAACGCCTGGTCGCTTGAGGCGTCGGTATGGAACGACATCGACGGCTACCCTGGCGCTGGCACGCTGTACGAGCAACGCCTGGCCCTGGGCGGCTCACCGAACTTCCCGCAGACCATCTGGGAATCGCGCACCGGGGAGTACCTGAACTTCGAGCTTGGGACCAAGGACGATGATGCAATCTCGTACAACCTGTCGTCTGACCAGATCAATCCCATCCTGCACATCGGGCAGATCAATGCCCTGATTCCGCTGACCTATGGCGGTGAGTTCACCGTGAGCGGTGGTGTCGAAAAGGCAATCACCCCGACCAACGTCCGCGCCAAGAACCCATCGGTCTACGGCTGCAACCGCGTGCGCCCGGTGCGGATCGGTAACGAGCTGTATTTCGTCCAGCGCGCCGGCCGCAAGTTGCGCGCCATGGCCTACAAGTACGACTCCGACACGTTCGGTTCGCCCGATATGTCCGTGCTGTCTGAGCATGCAACCAAGTCTGGAATCATCGACATGGCCTATCAGCAAGAGCCTGAGTCGATCCTTTTCATGGTTCGCGCCGATGGCGTGATGGCAACCATGACCGTGGACCGTGACCAGGACGTGATTGGCTGGGCCAGGCAGATCACCGACGGGGCTTATGAATCTGCCGCGTCTATCCCCACCGGTACCGGTGACCAGGTGTGGACCGTGGTGCGCCGCAACATCGGCGGGACCAATGTTCGATACATCGAGCGCTTTACCGATGGCGTGCGCGTCGACTCCGGTGTAAATGCCACCAGCGTTGGCGGTGCCACGGTCTGGGGCGGCCTGGCCCACCTTGAGGGGAAGATGGTCGACATCGTTGCGGACGGCGTTGTGATGCAGCAGCAGCTCGTTACCGGCGGGCAAGTCACCATCCCTCGCGTGGCGTTCGCCACATCGATCGGCCTGAACTTCAAGACCAGGATCAAGACGCTGACACCAGAAGCCGCCGGCGCCACGGGCAGTTCGCAGGGCAACAGCATGCGCATCGGTGAAGTAACGCTTCGATTCCTCGACACCATTGGCTGCAAGGTGAAGGGAAAGGGCATGGCTCAGACAATCAGCTTTCGCAATCTCGGCGAAGGCATCCTCGACCAACCCCCCGAATCTTTCATTGGCGTCAAGCGCATAGAGAACCTTGGGTGGGATCGCGGCGAGGCTTCGCTCGAAATCATGCAGGACCAGCCGCTGCCGTTCCACCTGCTCAATGTCATTAAAAAAATCACTATCAACGACTGAGGTATTCCCATGATCAGGCCCGCCAAGCACTCCGACGTTCCCCGGCTGATCGAGCTGGGAACGCTGCTGCACGCCACTACTAGCTATTCGACCATGATCTTTTGCCCGGACAAGTCGGCCGCCTTCCTGCATGAGCTGATCAATGGGCAGGGCGTTGTGTTCGTTGCTGAGGTTCGCGGTGAGGTAGTGGGCGGAATGGCGGGTGCTGTGACGGATCAGTGGTTCAGCAATGACCTGATTGCCTACGACTATTCGCTGTTCGTCGAGCCCTCCAAGCGCAATGGCGTGATCGCCTTACGTTTGATCCAGGCATTCCAGGAATGGGCAAAGCTCAAGGGGGCGAAACAAATCTACATGGGCATTGGTACCGGGGTGAGCATCGAAGGAACCACCCGGCTTTACGAGTCTCAGGGCCTGCGCAACATCGGTCCGCTTTTGATGATGGAGATCTGACATGGCAGTAGGAGCATTGGGGATGGCCGCTTATGCGGCAATGGCGGCGGCGACTGTGTATTCGGTGTATAGCACCCAACAATCAGGCAAGCAGGCCCAACTCAATTCTGACGCGCAGTCGGAGCAGGCCCAGAAAGATGCTGACAACGCAGCCAGCTCCGCCGTGGTGCAGGCCGATCGTGTCCGCCGCCTGGCCCGCAATCAGGCCAGCGAGGCCAACGCATCCCTGGCAGCCTCCGGCGTTGAGACGGGTGCCGGGACTGCAATCAACATCAACGAGCAGATCATCGGTAATGGCGAAGAAGACGCAGCGCTGACCATCTTCAACGGGCAAAACCAGAAGGCGCGTGGCTATACCGATGCCAGCAACTACACCCTGGCCGGCAACCAGGCGCGCAGCTCTGCAAACTCGCAATCTGTTGGGACAGTCCTATCCGCTGGCGCCCAGGCGGGCATGGCCTGGAAGGCTTCGGCGGCAGGCAAGAACGGTACGATTACCAGCGCCGGAGGGTCCAACTAATGGCACAGATCCCGCTGGGTAACTTCGCACAAGTCCAGGTCGCGCCAGAGGTTGCGCAGAATCGCGTCATCACTACGGACCCACGGCCCCAGGCCCAGGCCGCGCAGCAGATGGCCGGCACCGTGCAGAACGCTGCGCTTGGCGTGCTGGACAACATCAACAAAGAGGATCAGGCGTTGGCCCGCGTGAAGGCCAGCAACGCGCTGATCGATCGCGAATCGCAGATCAAGACCATTGCCACGGACCTGGACGAGCAGATCCGCGTGGGCAAGCTGTCCTATGACAAGGCGCCAGAAGCCTATAACGCGGCGGTGTCCAAGCTCGACCCACTGCAACTGCCTGGCCTTGATCAGGCTCAGCAGGGGGAGGTAGGCAATTCACTTAAGCGTATGCAGATCGGCGGCCTTGATTCGGTAAATGCTTCTGTTGCAAAGGGCCGCATTCTCTCAGCGCAAAGCGATCTGACCTCGCGCATGGACATGCTTGGAAAAGATGCCGCCATGCCCGGGGCGAACGTTGATCAGATCAATGCCCGCATGGATGCCGAGGACATAGACACCGCAGGGCACTTGGCGTTCGGCGAGGCCTGGAAAAGCAAGAAACAGGAATTCAAGGACGGCAACTGGACCACGCACGCTACTCAGCGTGTGATCGGGTCTCGGGAAAACCTGGGCAGCCTGCAGCAGGTTGAGCACGATCTGACCGCCGAGGATGGTTTCTACGCCAAGAAGCTGGACCCGGAGAAGCGCAATCAACTGCTCAACACCGTGAGCGGTCGCATCTTCCAGGTGAAGGAACACCAGCAGCGTCAGGCTGAAATGCGGGAAATGAAGGCCGAGCGCGCCTTGAGCCAGATGGATCAGCAGGCTGCCAGCGGCGTGCCGCCAACGCCAGCAGACCAGCAGCGGTGGAAATCTATTACCGCCGGCACCTCTGTTGCTGGCGAGTACGGTCAGCGCATTCAGGAAATGAATCAGGTGCAAGGCCTCCTGAGGCAGCCCCCAGCGGTCGCCCAGCAGTTCATTGACCAGCAGCGCCAGCAGATGCAGGCGAATGGCGGGAGCGTCACCCAGCAAGCTAACCTGAACCGCTTGCAGTCTGCCGTGGACAACAACATCAAGCTGATGCGTGAAAACCCGCTGAGCTTCAACGCAATGCGAACCGGCGCCGATGTGACGCCGCTGGACGTTTCCGGCATTGCCACGAAAGAAGGTCGGCAGAAGCTGGGCGAGCAGATCGCCGACCGGTTCGACGTGGTGAACTCCGTGCGCAAGGCCTACGGGCCTGAGGTCAAGCGCAACCCATGGAAGCCGGAAGAAGCGACGATGCTGACAGCTCTGATCAAGCAGGCTGACGACAGTACCAAGCTGCAACTGTTCGGCGCTATCGCTGGGTCATCGCCGTCCGGCGCCGACTTTGCTGCCGCCATCAAGCCTCTGGTTGCCGATGACCCCATTGCCACGCTGGCGGGCATGGCGCAGTTCCGTGGGCTCAAGGGGGTCGACGGTACTGACGTGCCGCGCACGCTGCTTTCTGGCGCTAAGGTGCTGGCCGACAAGTCGGTGCCGATGCCAAAGGACAAGTTCTTTCGCGACGCCTTCGACGAGCATGCAGGTGCCTCCCTGGTTCCCGGCACCCCGCAGCGCGAACAGGCTTATCTGGCGTTCAAATCCCTATACGCCGGCACCGCTGCAGCGAAGGGCTTGAAGTACGACGAAGGCGACGACCTCGACAAAAAGACCTCAACGGCTGCGTTCGACATGGCAACCGGCGGTGTTGCCGAGCGGGCCGGCGCCAAGGTGATCAAGCCTTACGGCATGACTGATGATGCCTTCAACAAATCGGTCGACATGCAAATCGAGGGCATGGCCAAGGCCAGCAAGATCCCGGTCAGCCAGTTGGAAGACATGCCGATGATGCCGATTCCGGGTCAGGAAGGTTCCTATTACCTATTGAACGCCGGCCGGGTACAGATCGATCCGGACACCCAACAACCCATCATGGTGATCGTCAAATGAGCTGGCTAGACGGGATGGTCGAGGACAACGAGGCGCGCAGCCAGGATCAACGGCTTGGCCGCACGGCCGATAAGCTCGCACCGGGCGTTTTCACCGGTGCGCTCAGCACCATTGGGCCGAACCTTCTGCGTGGCGCCATCGAGGGCGGGCGCACGGTTCAGTCTACGGCGCTACAACTGGGGAGCCTAGCCGTTGAATCGGACCTGGCTATTGGCTCTTCATACGCGCCGGATAACGGCCAGTTGGCTGATCAGCAGAAGTTCCGGGAAACCCAGGCCCGAGACATCGGCGAGGCGACCGCTAAGTCTGTGATGGGCTTGCGGCCTGATCCATCTGAGGTTGGTCTTGTTGGGCAGATCCTCGGCGAGGCATCGGCTGTTCTCCCGCGCACCATCGCTGGTGCGTTTGCTGCAGGTCCGTTGGGGGCTGCTTTAGCGGCCGGCGCTCCAGCAGGGTATAGCGGTAAGCGAGTAGCTATGGCCGATGGAATCGATGAGGGCACAGCTACTTTGATGGGCGTTACGCAAGGGCTGGTTACAAGTGTTGGCGCGGTGATGCCGGCAGCAAAATTCGCTAGTAATATTTTCGCAGATCTTGGAATCGCAGCTGGTGCCAACATAGGTTTGGGAATGGCTAATCGTGGCGCTATGGCCGCAGTTCTTGAATCTCATGGCTATCACAGCCAGGCCGCTCAATACAAAGTAATGGACGGTACCGCGCTGGCGACCGATGCCCTCATGGGCCTGGCCTTCTTCGGGATTGGCCGCGCCAACTTCCGCCGACCCACATCCAGGCAGGTCGACGCGGCGCTGACTGAGCGCACCAATCAGCATGCCGACGTGGAAACCGCACCAGGCGCGCCCATCGATCCAAGGTCGGCCATGGCCCACCAGGATGCAGTCCGCACTGTCATCGACCAGTTGCGGCGCGGCGAGCCTGTCGTGTTGCCAGATAGCATCCACTCGGCCCAGTTCCTGCGCGAGGCTGATTCCGCTCCCGCAATGAAGCCGGCGCCGGATGCTGCCCTGGCTACCGCGCGCCAGGACCTGGAGCCAAAGCTGCGCGTCGAGCTGGAGCAGGAAGCCGCCGGCATCTTGCCCAACGTGAAGGATGTGAAGGCCGAACTGTCGACCGTCGCGCAAAGCCTGGCCGCGCTGGACGACACGTTCAAGGCGCGAGCCAAAGAGTTCCAGCAGCAGGGCCAGGGCCGTAAGCAGGCCGAGCAATCAGCGCGCCAGGCCATCGAGGCGGAACGCCTGGACCTATCCGACCGTCAGTCCTCGCTGAACGAAGCCTTGGGCGGCAACCGCAGCGCTGAGCAAGCCCGTGCTGACTTGAACACTCTGGACCGTGGCGAAGTGCCTGCGCGCTTCCAGGACCGGATTGCCCAGCGCGCCGACACCATTGTGAAGGGATTCGACAAAAAACCATTAGCTGCTGGCGTGGCAGAGGCCAACACCAAGCTGACCATGGCACAGATCGCCCGCCAGGAAATCACCCGCATCCTTGACGATATTGAGCGTGCTGACCCGACGCTGCAGCCCAAGGCGCTGGATATTCCAGAGCCGAAAGCAATGCCAAAGGCCGATGCAGTAGCGCCTAAGGGTGAATCGCCACCTGGTGGGAAACCAACTAGTGCAAAAAATGCCCCAGTTGAAAGTGACGCTACCAAGCCGGCCGGTGAGTCTGGCACTGCTGACCCAGTGGTACAGGTCGCCGACGAGATCCTGGCCCGCGTCGAGGACATGCGCATTGCTACAGGGGCCATGGATGCCGACGGCAGCCCGATCACCGTGTCGGCTCGTGAACTGCTTGCCAGTGCCGATGCTGACATCGCCAGGGCCACCCAGGACGCCAAGGGCTTTGCCGCCGCCGCCGCTTGTTTCCTGCAACGCGGTCTCTAAATAGTCGGGAAACCGTCTACCCCCGAACCATAGGCTTGCTCCCATTCAACCAGGAGCAAGCCCATGCGCCCCGAATGCATCAAGGCCGTCACCCAGGCCATTGGCCGTCCCCTCAACCAGCAGGAAATCCAGGGCATCGAGAACCGCGTGCGCCGCAACATGAAGCAACTGGCGCAGACCGATACCACCTGGCAATCCAAAACCGCCGCAGACCGACTGAATGAAGCTGCCGCCAAGTCCGCCAAGGATCTGGTGGCAGAAGCCGACCTAAAGAAAAAGCGCGTGGCCCTGACCATCCTGGCCCACGACCGCATCGACAGCTACATGAAGCGCTTCCCGGAGCATCCGCTTGAAGGGCTCGACCGGATGCTGGCGTTCTCCAGTGATGGCAAGAGCGGGATTCTGTCGATTGAGTCATCTACTCGAGCGATCCGCGACGACGCCGTCAGCCGCATGCTGGACGTGATCGACCAGACCAAGGGCAAGTTTATGGGCCTGTTCCAGGATGAAGCCGGAAACCTGGCCCTGGTGCGCGAGCTGCACGGTGAGGATTCAGGCAGCGCCGTGGCCAAGACCGCCGCCAAGCAGTTCAAGGACACCGCCGAACAGTTGCGCCAGCGATTCAATCGCGCCGGCGGTGACGTTGGGTTCTTGGATGACTGGTCCATGCCGCGCGATCACTCCCAGGTGAAGGTGGCCAAGGACCAGACCAAGTGGGTCGCCGACCATGTGCAGTGGGCGAACCGTGGCAAGTACCTCAAGGAAGACGGCACGCCGATGAATGACGCGGAGTTGACCGACTTCCTCAATCACGCGTGGGTCACCCTGGCCACCGGCGGCACCAACAAGCTGGAGCCAGGCCAGGCCGCCGGCAACGGCATGCGCGCCAACCGTGGCAGCGAGTCCCGCCAGATCCACTACAAGGATGCAGAGAGCTTCATCGCGGCCCAGAAGGCCTACGGCGACCGCAATCTGCTGGAATTGTTGATTGGTCACATTGATCGTGCATCGCGGGACATCGCCCTGGTGGAAACCCTTGGGCCAAACCCAAGCAACCAAATGCGCTATTTCATGGACGCTGGGCAGAAAGCGACCGACATGGCCAGGCCAACAGACGCGGTGAAAACTGCCAAGCAGCGCCGTAAGATTGAGCATCTGTTCGAAGAGGTGGCGGGCACGCGCGAACCGCCGGTATCTGCTGCCCTGGCAAATGGCTTCGACACCTACCGCGCGCTCAACGTCGCCAGCCGCCTGGGCTCCGCTGTTCTGACTTCGGTCACCGACCAGGGAACGCTGGGCCTCACCGCATCCATGAACGGTATGCCGGTGATGAAGGTGTTCGCCAATGAGCTGCGCATGCTCAACCCGGCCAGCGCTGCAGACCGACGCATCGCGCAGCGCGCCGGCCTGGGCCTGAACCAACTGATCGGCAGCCTGAACCGGTTCGGTGCTGATGGTCTGGGCACCAATGAGCAGGTGGCGGGGCGTATTGCCAAGTTTTCCCAGACCGCCGCCAGCAAAGTCATGCAGGCGTCAGGCCTCAATGCCTTGACCGCCGGCTCCCAGCGCGCGTTCGGCGCGACCATGCTGGACACCATTGGCGACATGACGCGGCGGCATGATTCCCTTGCGGCCATGGACCCAGCAGACGCCAAGCGCCTGGCGGGTCAAGGCGTCACCGACACGGACTGGTCCGTCTGGCGCATGGCTGAGCCCGAAGATTGGCGTGGCGTGGGCGACACCGTGCTGACGGCGAACAGCATCTACCGCATCCCGGATGCCGATCTGGTGCCAATGGCGCGGCAACTCAAGACAACCCCGCAGCGCCTCAAGGATCAAGCCGCCACCAAGTTGCTGGGGGCCGTACTGGATGAAACCAACATGGCGATCATCGAGCCGGGCTCCCGCGAGAAAGCCATGATGCACGGCGGTATTGAGCGTGGAACCTGGAAGGGCGAGTTGACGCGCTCGTTCTGGCAGTTCAAGAGCTTCTCCATCGGCATGATGATGCGTCACGGCGCGCGCGGCATGGCCCAGGAGGGCTGGGGAAAGGCTGGGTATTTGGCTGCCCTGGTCGCATCCACCACGGTACTTGGCGGCATGGCCATTCAGTTGGGCGAGATTGCCGCAGGCCGCGACCCGAAGGACATCACCGACGACAAGAAGTGGGGCGTACCTGGCCTGCGCTTTGGCCTGGCCTCGTTCCTCAAGGGTGGGGCCATGGGGCTTTATGGTGACTTCCTGTTCTCCGACACATCCCAGGGCGGTGGCTCACCACTGGCAGCACTGGGCGGGCCGATTGCCGGTGACATTGAGTCGATCTTCAAGCTCAAGGACAACGCCGCCGACGGCGAAGTCAACCAAACCGGCGGCAAGCTGGTGCGCCTGGCCAAGTCCCATATCCCCGGTGCGAACCTCTGGTACACCAAGGCCGCAACGGATCACCTGATCTTCAACCAACTGCAGGACTACTTCTCGCCTGGCTACCTGCGCCGGATGAAGCAACGCGCCCGCAAGGAATTCAAGCAGTCGTACTGGTGGGAGCCGGGCGACACAACACCAGATCGCGCCCCGAACCTGGGCGCAGCTGTAGGAGCGAAATAATGCGCGACGATCAAATCACCCGATTGCAGGCACTTAGCGAGCGCCTTGGCGAAGTGGTCATTACCGAAGTTGACCCGCACAACTGGCCTGCCGCTGACAAGCTGCCCGCCGAGCTGACCCAAGAAGAACGGGGCAACCGGTATTGGTGCAAAAAGAACGCCGCCGCCACCATGACACTGCTGCTCAAGGTCGTGAATATCGCCGGCATCATGAACCGTCAGAAGCCGGCGCCAGATGCTGGTCACGCTGTAGACGAGCTGGACGGCGAGTTAGCTGCCGCCGAACGAGAGGCCCATGCCATCATCGAGCGGATGCAGAAGGCCGGGAATGTCCACTGACCCCGATAAGAAAGTCAGCCTGCTGGTTTTCTTCATGCTGTGGGCGCGGCGTATGCGCTGGGATGTGCCAGACATCCACGTCCGTGCGCTGATATGGCTGGAGGCCAAAGGGTCTCTGGCCGTATTGCGTTGCTTCCGTGGGTTCGGCAAGTCCACCTTGCTGGCGATCTACAACGCCTGGCGGTACTACAAAGACCCGACCGACCGGATATTGCACCAATCCGAATCGGACCCCACGGCCTACAAGACCAGCCGCGATACCCAAAACGTTATTCGCAATCACCCGCTGACCCGCCATCTACTGCCGCCCAATCAGGGCACGGTAGAACAATGGTGGGTTGAGGGTGCCTCCGACTTCCGTAACGCCAGCATGTTCGCCAAGGGTATTCTGTCGAACGTCACCTCTGCCCGTGCGGACGAATGCCAGAACGATGATGTCGAGGTGCCGCGAAACATCCAGACCCCTGAGGCACGGGAGAAGCTGCGCTATCGCCTGGGCGAGCAGACGCACATCCTGGTACCCGGTGGGAGCAAGCTCTACATAGGCACGCCGCACACCCACGACAGCCTCTACGACGAACTTGAAAGCATGGGTGCCGACTGCCTGACCATCCGCATGTTTGCCCAGGAACACCGGATAGAGGACGCCAAGCACAACGCCTACGACGTGCCTTTCGTGCCTGACGTGGTGTTCTCTGGCATTGGCAAACATGCCCGCGTCCTGGTGTTGGGCACGGATTATCAACAGACCAAAACCGGCATCGCCTTCTTTACGCCACCCGGAATCCTGGTGGACTGCTACGCCGGCAGCGCCTGGCCTGAGCGCTTCGACCTGGCCACCCTGGAAACTCGGCGCCGTGAAACCCGCACCATCAACGAATGGGATTCGCAGTACCAGCTCCACTCGAAACCAGTCACGGAGGTTCGCTTGGACCCTGCGCGCATCATCCCTTACGACGTACAGCCAACAATGCGCTATGCCAACGGCGCGGCAGCCATGTTCTTGGGCTCGACGCAGATCGTTGGCGCCGTGGCGTACTGGGACTGCTCACTGGGCAAGATCAAGTCTGACGCCTCGGCCTTCTCGCTGATCCTAACCGACGCGCGCGGCCAGCTCTATTGGCACCTAGCCGTGGGCCTGACCGGGGAAATCGCGGAGTACGGCGATCGAGACCAGATCATCGGTGGCCAGGTCCACCAGATCCGGGAGCTGGTGATCAAGCATCAAATCCCCCGCGTGATCATCGAGACCAACGGCCCGGGCGGGTTCGCCCCCACCATCCTCCGGCAGGCGCTCAAGGGCACCGGCTGTGGGGTGGGGGAGGAATACTCCAGCACCAACAAGCAGAAACGCATCCTCGATGCCTTTGAACCACCGCTGTCGGCCCGCTTCTTATGGGCGCACGTCGAGGTGCTGAAAGTCATCTGGGACCAGATGCGCGACTTCAACCCGGCACTGACCACGCAGGAAGACGACTACATCGACTCCGGCGCCGGCGGCATCGCCCAAACCCCTGTACGCATTGGGCGGATAGTCGGGAAACCGACAGAGACCCGGCGTGACGATTGGCGTCCAGATGCGGGCGTTCATGAGGTTCAAGTGGACTACTAAGCCCGCCACCATCCAGGGGGCAGACCATGGCAGTTCCAGCAGGACCAACCGAGAAGCGCTACACCGGCAACGGTGTGACCAAGATATTCACCATCCCATTCCTGCTGATAGCCGCAACCGATCTTGATGTCTTTATTGATGGGATTGAGGTGGTGTCGGGCTATACCATCACTGGCGCTGGCAACCCAACCAGCACCATCACCTTCACATCAGCACCGGGCAGCCTCAGCGATATCCTGTTGCGTCTCAACGTCCCGTTTGAGCGCTTGAACGACTATCAGGAAAATGGGGATTTCCTTGCAGGGACAGTGAATCGCGACTTCGACCGGATCTGGCAGGCGCTCAAGCAGTTGAACCTTCAGAGCAGCCGCTCTCCAGTACTGGGAGCCAGTGATGTGGACGGCACCGGCTTCTATCGCGCCAAAGGTAATGGTCTGACCGGCCTGGCATCGGCAGCCTTTAAACCTGATGCAGCAACAAACTGGAAAGACGTTTCGGATTATGTGGCATCGATCCTGGCCACCGGCCAAGGCCCCATTAACAACGCAGCGAACATCGTTTATATCGGCGCCGACGGCGCATCGCATTCAGTTCAAGATTTGTCCGGCATCCACGGGGCCGAGTACCTTGGCCATAACGGCGGACAGGTTTCGGAGTTCTTGGATGCAGGCTGGTTCCAGCCAAATGATATTGATCTGACTGGCGTGACTGAGCAGGGGACAAAGATCCTTGCCTACCTCAACAAATACAAGAAGGTCAAACTACCTGCAGGGGTTATCAAGGCAAGCCTGGTTGTCCCTTCTGGTTGTTCGCTGACAGGCGCAGGCCGAACTGATCTAAACCGCGTAACCAAGGTTTGGGCGTCCGGCGGCACAACGATCATTGGTGAAATCGGGTTCACCGGGTCCGTTGGTTGCACACTTACCCGATGCAACGTCGACGCATATGCTGGTGGCGGTAACGCAGTTGCCGGTGTAAACGAGAACACCCGTGATCACATGATCATTGAGGTTAATACAAGGGCCAACAACCACAACCAGCTGTGGGAGCAGAATGGTTCTGACCCTGGCGGCAGCAAGGGCGGCAACATCCTCATTCAAGATTGCAAAGCGTTCGATGGCCCCAACGGCTTTGTAACCAAAATGAAAGACGTGACGATGATCAGGGCGCTGGCCTATGACATCACCGTGCAAGGTCACGTAGTTGTATCCGATAACATCAACGGCCCCGCTATTTACAGTCGGGCGCAGCGCACTCGCATGATCGATTGCGGTGGCGATGGATGCAACATCGGTGTTTCTGTTTACTCCCGGGATGCCTGGAGCAGCACAAATGCCAATAGCGTTGCCGGCACGATCGACACCTATTGGTCTGGCACGCATACCAACGTCACAGCAGGCCAGTTCCACAGTGGTTTCTTTCGGCCTATCGATGCCGGTACAACTGCTTTATTTAACGATCAAATCACTATCGGCGGCGGCAGTTACACAGGGTCTCCACTTTTTGGGATTCGATTTGATGATGCCGCACGACCACGAATTCTTGGAGGGCACTTTCAGAACTGCCCTAACCATATTGTTTTTGGCGCGCGGTGCGTTGACCCATATGTATCTCCCGGAATTACACGATACGGCGCAGTAAACGGAATACTTCTTCCGTATACGGTGGAGTCAAGTAACGCATCTGCGATTAACGTGGATATCGTCAGGGATCTTTTAGTCGTTCGAAATACGGCACTTACCACCCTGAATTCGCTGGTTACAAGCAACGTGACTAAGCGACTTTCGATAATCATTGATGACAATTTCACGACCTTGATCATTGGTGGGCGCGCCATGACAGGGAAGGGCTCGTCTATCGATCTGTTCTGGGATGAAACTGCATGGACTGTAGTCAGTGCGTCTACGCAGTTGAGTGACAGCGAGGTAGCATTCCCATACGCCTTCAATCTGTCGCTGTTCTGGAGGTCAAAAGCTGCTTTTATTGAAATGGCAGGGAACATTAACGTGCTCGACGTTGCAGGTGCCGGCACTCCGCCTGGATTGCGTACAACTCTCAGGCTTCATGCGCCGTCGGCATTCAGCGTTTTCAACTGGAGCGGTGTCAACTGGGGAGCGACCACGCCAGTTGGCGCGATAACGGCCGGGCAAACCGTGCTTATCCAGTTCTATTGGACTGGTGCCACGCACCTTGTTGAGTCAGTTATGAAGTTCTGATTGATCCAGTCGCGGCGGGGCTCTGGTATCATCCCCGCATCAACTGGAGCTATTTAAATGCAAGGCAAGCTATTTCTCTCGGCGCTGGTGTTTTCCTGCGCTGCAATGGCGGAACAATCCCAGCTCGACCAACACGTAAAATGCCCGGCGTCTTCTGATAAGGCGTACCGGGTTTTGTTCGTTGGCGACAGTATCACCCGCCACGCATTCAACAAGGACACGATCCGAGACCTTGGTTGGTCCCACACGTCCGGCATGGGCGCCTCCAGTGCCAAGACTGACTATGTGAATCAGCTGGTGTCGATGATCGCCAAGGATCGCAACCAGTACGTGGTTAAGTGCTACCACACCTATGGCGGCAGCGGCTCGGTGGCTGACCGCGTTGCTGGCCTGCCGATGGTGGCTGACACCAAGCCTGATTTGGTGGTGCTGCAACTGGGCGAGCATGACGACGCCACGACAGACCCTGTTCTCTTTCATCGTCAGTACGCAACCCTCGTCCGTCAGACGCGGGCAATGTCCAGTAAACCGAAAGTCATTGCGGTTGGGCCCTGGTCTCTCGCTCCGCTGAATGCCAAGGGCGAGTACACCGACTCTACCGCCGCGGTTGATCGCGAGATGTACAGCGTTGCGATTGAGGAAACTCTGGAGTATCTATCCGTTAAGGATATGGCGGCGATCCCGGAGGCGCATGGCTGGGGCAAGTCCGAGGGAGTGAAGTGGCATCCCAACGACCTGGGGCACGCCATGTACGCCGCACGACTGTTCCGGCTGTACAAGGCGGTAGATTCAAAGTGATGCAGGCCAGCCTTTGAGCTGGCCTTTTTATTGGGGGCTTGGTTTATTTGGCAGAACGCCAGGGAGGGAAACTCCTGTCTAATACAACTTCGACCTAGCTCGATTTTGCTGGTCCTTAAGCATCCTTTCCGATGCTTGAGTTTTAGACATGCAATTGCTTAAAGCCTTACAGGGCGCGGCCTGCGACCATTTCCAGCCCATACTGCTGCATCATCGGGGTGTGGCTGGAAAGGTCGGTCATACGGGGGTTTCATCTCTACCTGTCTATTTGACAAATTACATCTGTCTAATACTACAGGGATTTTTTCGGCATTGCTGGAGGCTGGCCGATGCTTGTTTTGCGCAGGCGCAGATAACGTTGCGTCATCTTTGCATCGGTGTGGCCACCAAGCTTTTGCGCATTATTGCCCTGGTCATCCGTATCCGTCAGGGACTTGGCGCGCAGATCGTGCAGCGTTGCATCCTCCACACCAGCCTTCCGGCAACTGGCCGCGAATGCATCCTTCACAGAACCGTAGTTGACCGGCTTTCCGCCACGCGGCGAGCAGAACAGGGTCAACCCACGGACCTTCCTTGGCAGGGCCTTGACCCTGGCAATCAGCGCCTCTAAATCAGGCGTCATCTTTACCAGCAGTCTTGCGCTGGTCTTTTCCTGCTTGAACGCTATCCCATCCTCACTGATGTCGGCCAGCCGTATGGCGAGCACGTCACCAATGCGCTGTCCGGTCAGGTAGCACATCTCATAGATAACCCGCATGTTGTCGCTGGAGTTGGCGCAGATGGCCTGGAACTCTGCGTGCGTAACGTATCGGTCGCGCTTGTGTTCCAGGTGCCGGCGTATCCCGGTGCATGGGTTTGAATCAACGAGCTGCTTCTCCAGCGCGTATACGAACACGGCGCGCAGCACCGATATGACCCGGTTGGCCATGTTCGGAGTGTCACCCATGTGCATCTTGAGCGCGACGACATGCCGGGGCAGAACGTCGCGGGGCTCGAAGTCTGCGAAGGTTTCCTTAAGCCGTTCGCACGCTGCCTCGTACTGTTTGAGGGTGTTTGGCTTGAGTGGTGAGCTGGTGCGTTTGCGCATGTACTCAAGGGCGTCATCAATCAGCTTTTGCATGCCGCCCTGGCTGCTCTTGTCGATCAGCCGGGCATATTCCAGCAGGGACGCCTGGAAGTCCGTTCCCAGGCGATCCCACTTCCCTTTGCGCACCAGATAATAAGCACCGTGTTTCAGGTACATACATGCCGGCAGGTGCCGGTCTTTCTTGCGTGGACGCATACCTGCGATTCCTATGCGAGCCGCAACTCCGGCCCTTTCTTCTGTTGAACACCGCCGAGCCGGCCTATCACGACCTGGCGCAGCACCTTGGGCTTGCCATACCCATCAATGGAAAAACCATACTTTTCAGCTGTCAGCCACTTTATTTGGGCGTGCGGCTTCACGTAGCCGGTGAGTTCGGCCACTTCCTCAGGTGTCAGGAACATGGGAATACCTCGCCACGCCGTTGCCGGGTGGATTGATTGAAGGGGATGGGTTACTTGGTGTTGAGGCGTTTCAGCTCGTCGAGACAGGCGTTCCACGCCTCGCCTTTGAGGTTGCATGCTGTGGCGCGAAGACCGTCCCATGTCTTGCGCTCAGGCAGCACCACCGCTACCGGCGCGGGCTGCTCGGCGTAGAGCTTCGTTCCGACCGGAGCAGTTTTGTAGTCGATCCAGCGGATTCGGCTGATGCCTGATACTGGGCCACGGTAGACCTCGGCTATCGGATCGTTCTTAGGCTTCTCGGTCAGTAGCCGTGCAAACTCCCGGACTTCGCTTTCGGTCACTTGGTAGACGGGCTCAGTAAGGTATGCCTGTGGGGTTTTGCTGATCACCGATTCAAACATCGCCACCGGATCGTTCTGTGGTTGGACGGTTGGCATCTCATAGCAGCAGTCCTCGCAGATAATTTTCCCGCAGGAGGTTGGCTTACCGCAAAGGCTGCACGATTTTGCATCCAGCAGGGCGCGCAGCTCTCTAACCTCGCCTATAGTCGCGAAGTCCTGCGTCACAGCAATAAGCAGCCGCTCCAGCAGCTCACGCGGCACGCCGTCAATCGTTTGGTTGGTGGTCATGGTCGCGGCCCTTCCAGAAATTCAACGTTTGATTCCCAGGGTTCGCCTGCCCAGGTGTTGGTCCGGCTGCTTCCTGGATAGGCATATGTAGCTTTGCCGGTCTTGCAGTTCACCACGGTCAACTGGTGGCCGTTGCGGTCGTGGTTTTCCACGCGAGCCTCAAACGATCCGCGCGAGTGGTGGACACGCACAAGGCAGCCCTTCGGGTAAACCTGCATTGCGAAATCCCGCTGTGCCGCGATTGCAGCGCTAGCGGCGGCATCCAACTCGGTCATGCGTGCGCGTTGCTCTTTGTTCATAAATCACCTCAGCAAATCAGTTGTGCCAGTGCCAGCAGGCACCAGCAGTAGGCGGGGAGTTGGGCTTTCATGGCTTGCTTATCGGCAGGTAGGCCGCGATCTGGTCGGCGTCCACCCATGCGAGCGTCTCGGAGCAGTCATCGCAACCAAGGAAGAAAACGCACGACATCTCGTTGGTGCGCAGGCGTCCTTCCGCCACGGCTGAATTGCTTTTTATGTGCGAATACCAAGTCAAGGAGGTACCGCCGCACTCTCGGCATTTGCAGACCTTGCTCGGCATCGCGGCGAGCAACAACCCCTCCAGCACATCCGCCCGCTCATCCGCTGCGGTCAGCAGGGCTTGCAGGGCGTCACGCTCCAGGCATACCCGCAACCCTGCGTTGGTCGCCAGCTCCGTGCTTTTCATTTCCTGGCCGGCCAATAGCTCAAGGTCGCGGATGTGCGTGACGGCTGCGTCGTAGTCCGAGGCCAGCACAACGCTGATGCGGCCCAGGGCCTGGCCTTCAACAAGCCCGGAATCGGTTACGTGATATCGCTTCACTTCACTCATGATTGCTTCTCCCGTGCGCGCAGCTCGGCCATTTCCGCCTGCCGGGCCTTGCTGCATTTGTCGTGGTTGCCGTGGGCGCGGGAGTACCCGCACTTGTCACAGATGGTTTGCAGATCCAGCGGGCGCATCGGCGCGCCGCGTATCTTGGTGGTGCGGCGTAGGGCGGTCATGGGTCGACACGCTTGAGCAACTGATTGCCGATCTTGGTGATTGCCGCGCGGATACGTGCCCCGTTGCGCTGAATGTCTCGGCGCTCGTCCATCAGGCGTGCAGTTGCCATGTAGCCGCATTCTTCCTCGTCGTGATCCTTGTCCGGCTCGCACTGCTCGATGGCGTGAACCCAGCCGTGCCAGACGATCACCTCGCCCATCATCAGATCGTGGCACTCGCCAGACCAATACTGGTCGCGGTACGGCGTCAGGTCGAAGTAGCTGCCATCAGCATCGTTCTGCACCTGCTTGATGGCCTTGCCGTTCTCAAACAGCTTTGTGCGGTACAGGGCGTACGCGATGGAAAGCTCTGTTAATCGTTCGGCGGGGGCCTTCATCACGCCCCCTTCAACAAATCAATAACAATCTTGACGCCGCTGGCCACGCTGGCCGGCTGCTGCGCCGCGTACCGGGTCAGGTCGGCGACGGCCTTGATGCGCACCGGCTCGCGCCGCACTGACGCGCCCAGGCCCTGCACGAACTCGACGGCGTACCGCTTGCCCTCCAGCTCCATGACGCGGTTGATAGGGCCGGTGATGACCAGTTCGGGCAGCGGCTCATTGACCAGGACGGGTGGGAGAAGCTTGGGTTTCGGCTTGGGCGCCAGGCTGGCGGTCTAGCGCGTCCGCCAGCGCTTTAAATGCTGTTGGGTTCATGGTGTCACCTGCTGGGATACGCTCAGTGCCACCGCCACGGGCTGAACCCATATCGGCATGCTGTTGAGCATGAAGGTTTCGCCGGCCTCGGCCAGCAATAGGGTGGTGCCCATCACATGGGCGATTGCTTCGGCGGCGGCCGGCGGTACCGCGTTGCCGATCCGCTCACGCCAGGCCTGGTCGCTCAGGCCGTCCAGTTCAAACATTTCCTCTGGCTCAACCAAACTTTGCAGCGCGGCCAGTTCCAGGGTGGTAAAGGGCCGGTGCCAGGTGCCGTCCAAGCTTTCGATAACGCAGGTCAACCGCTCGCTGGCTTCCGGCATGCGGGGATCTGCAACAGACCACCGCCCGTTGTCCTGGCGGGCGCTGGCAGAAACGGCGCCACATTGATCGTTCCAACTGGTGACGCCGTAATGGCCGCCGGTGAGGTACGCGTCTCCCTTCGTGCGCTTCATGCCTGGGCGTGGGTCCTGAACAGCGAAAGCGCCCTGGCCCGTGGTGCTGCCTGAGATAACCGTGCGCGATACGCCATCCCACTGGGCCACGTTGTACTTGGCATGCCCAATGCCTGGGTCGCGTGGGTCAGCGATGCATTGACCGCCTGCGCTCGGCGACTGGCCACCGGTGACCGTCCCGGCCGGACCATCCATCTTGCACACCCGGTAAACGTTGTTGTGGCGCACGCCGGCGGGTCGAGGGTCAGCAACGCTGAACGTCCCTTGCCCGGGCGACTTGACGCCGATCACCGCGCCGCTCGTTTGGTCCCAGCGCCGCACGCCGTATTGCTGGTATTGCAGGGCGCCAGCTCTGGCCCGTGGATCGGCTACCGAGAACTTGCCGTTGGTTGGCCCGCTGCGCGCAGCAACGGTGCCGGCCGTTTCGTTCCAGTCGTGCACGCCCAGGAAGCCGTCCCGGAATTGCGGAACAATGACCAGGTCGCGCAGATAGCCGTCTTCGATCGCTAAATCGTTCAGGCATCGCCAGTCCTTGCCAGCTTCGACCAGGGCCAGGCGTACCCATGTTTTCCATTGCAATGCTGGTACACGGTGCATCGGGCCTGCGGCTTCGACGTCGCCGGCCATCGGCATGCGCCCCAAGATCGAACCAACGGACTTAAGGGTTTTCTTTTCCGGCTCGTAGAGGAAGGGCGGAACCTTCTCGATGTGCCTGGCCACCAGCAAGAAGCGCTTGCGGCTCTGCGCCAAGCCGCCGATTACGCCACAGTCGTGGGTGGTTTCCGCAACCGCATAACCGTAGTGGTTCAGCAGCTTGTTGATCTGGTCCAGCAGGTGCCGGCCACGGGTGGCCAGGCGGGGGACGTTCTCGAAAACGATCAACGATACCGGGTCATCCTTCCAGGCTTCGCACATCAGCCACACACAGCGCAGCGTCAGTTCGTTGAGCGCCTGGTACTTCGGGGTCAGGCTCATTGTTTCGGACAGCAAGCCCGAGGCGCCTTTGCAGGGGCTTGAGATAAACACAGCGTCGGGGCGCTGATAGCCAGCGGCCTTGCGCACGTCGTCAGGGCCAGCTTCAACCCATCCAGGTGGTGGCTGCTTGCCGTGAAACGCGGCGTACATGCCGAGGGTGAACAGATCCATCAGCGTGCCGGGTACGCCAGACAGGCGCTGGAAATCGCGGAGGCCAGCCGGGTCGACGTCGATACCGCCGATGCACTGCCACTCTGCCTGCATGTTGCCCACCACGGGCTTGGCGTTGTTGAAACCTTTGGCACCGCCGCCGAGGCCGCAGCAAAAATGGAAGTGCTTGAAAATTCGCTTGAGCATCATGCGGTGGTTTCCTTTGGACAAGAGAAAGGCGCCCGTAGGCGCCTGGTGGTGTTGCGGGATGGGGTTTAGGTCACGTCTTCAAGGGTGGCGACCACGAAGTAAGAGTGCTCCAGCGCGGTGGCACCTTCCTTCTCCAGCTTGATGACGCCGTTGTCGAGCAGGCGCAGCAGCAGGGAGGCCGTCTTGTCGCTGTCGATCGCCAGGCGGCTCTGGATCCACGCGGCTTCGAAGTGGCCGTCAGATGGAGCCTTGAGGACGATCAACTGGGCCGCGTCTTCGTAGGTGAATTCGCCGAACTCTTTTTCCGGCTCAGCATCGGGGCGCGCTACACCGCCGGTGCGCTCGGCCAGGTCATCAGCGTTGCCCAGCGGGTGTTCGTTGTCCGGTTCGTCTGGCCCGGTGCCGCTGGCGAACAGGTTGCCGGTCATGTCGCTGACGTGCAGCGGCAGGTCCGGTTGATCGCGGTCAGGATGGATGCCGTCCAGGCCTTCCGCATAATCGTTTGGCGCCAACACCAGCAGGCACAGACGACCAGCAACATCGATCAGGCCATGTCGGTTAGGGTCCTGGGCATCAATGGCGGCGGTGACCGTGATTGCCTTCGCCTTGAACTTCGCGTCAACGATGGTCACCGGGATGGTGTCTACGTTGCGGGAGCTGATGATGCTGATCGCGTTGTACACCGACTTGGTAGCCGCTTCCGTGACCCGGTCGATGACTTCCTGCCGCTGGCCTTCGTTCAGGCTGTGAAACGGCGCACGCACATTGCGGAACTCAAACAGCGCGGCTTGCACCAGGTCGTGCACCAGCAGTTCGTGCGCAATCATGGACGGCTCATATCCGCCCATTTTTGCGCGCTCGATGATTGCGTTGTGTTCAACTTTCATGGGATTCCCTCAGTGCTTGGCGATTCGCTCAAGGTGTTGTTGTTGAAGCGGGGTCAGATTGGTGTGCGCGGCGTAACGCTTGAAGCTGGCGCGCATGTTTTCGACAAAGTCCAATTCCCAGGCCCCGCTGGCGTGCAGCTCAGCGGAGGTCAGGATGGCGGCGAATTCCTCGACGCTGTCGTAGATGTCGAGGATGGATTGGGCTGTCATGGGTGGCTACTCCCGCTGTGAGCCGTAATCTTTCAGGTCGGGCGGGATGATTTCGCCGGTCTCGGGGTCGATCTGCTCGGCGCCCTGGTCTTTCGGTTCCAACTCCGGCACCCGCGGCGGCTGTTCGTCCATATCGATGACGATCCCGTTTTCAATCGTGGCGCCTCGGCCTTGCTCGGCGGCGTGGCTGACGGCGATGGCGTTGGAGACCTCGACAGAACAGGGCATGTACTTCAACACCTGCAACAGAGGGATCTTGCGGCAGTACATTTCCCAGTCGCGGAAGCTGTAGTGCTTCCTGCCCACTTTGTTGTACTTGTCGCGGTGCTTCGTGATCTTGCCCACCGTCCACAGCTCAATGACCGGCATATTCGCGCCCTGCACCCAGCCAATGGCGAAGGCGTGGGTGATGTCGCTCGCGTCATCCAGTTCAGTTTCGTTGTGAATCACCAGGTCTCGGCGGGCGCCGTCGGTATACGTGTACTGCTGGTCCTTGAAGATAACGCCGGTATAGACAGTGCCCCGGCCACTGCGCGCCACCAGATCCACAAGGCCCTTCCAGCCAGGGACAAAGGTGCAGGTGGTGCCGTATGGGATCAGGAAGCCAGCACCGTTTACGCCTGGCTCCAGGCCGAGCTGGGCAGCGGTCATGATCGATGCCGCGATGCTCTGGTGGCTGCATCGCTGGAGCTGCTGCGACGTGCTGAACGCAGTCAGGGCCAGCCGTGACATACGATCAGCGGTGAGGTGCTTCGGCAGGGCCAAGGCCAACTGACCCTTGAGCTTGTCCATGAAGTTGCCGAGTTGGGCTACCGGTGAAAGTTGGCGGCCCTCGCTACCCTGGGTCTTGGCCAGGTCGCCTTGAGAGAATGGTGCAGATTGGTTGCTCATAAACGTTCCTTGGCCCAGTAGGGCAGAGATAGGGTTTCGATTCCGGACCATTCGCCAGTGCGCATACAGTCGGCGTAGGTGGATAAGTTGCGGTTGTAGGTGTCGCGGCCTACGGCCTTGCCCTCGGCATCGAGGACGAACAGGCGCACCGGGTATTTGCCGCACTCGATGCTGGTGCTGACCACCAGGAAGATGAATCCCTGTGGGTCCTCACCGAAGTGGTTTGCGTAGCCGTCGCTGTAGAAGCTGTCCTGCACGTGGTAGCGGTAGTCGTAGAAGGACTTTTCGAATTTCTTCATGTCGGCGGTGGTCTTGACGTCCAAGATCCAGCCCATGCCGGGGATGACCTTGTCAGGCCGGCAGCGGCACAGCACGTCGTGCTCCGGGTCATTCCAGTAGATGCTGGCTTCGGCATCGCCCTGGGCTTCCAGAAGCCATCTGGCTTGGGGATGGGCCATCACGCTTTCGCGCATCAGTGCGATTTTTCGGCCTTCATCAGGCATCAGCACTTTCTGACCAGTAAGCGTTGATTCGAATGCTGCCCACCGTTCCTTGCCGGCCTTGGTGTTGCGTGGGGAGTCTGCCGGGCCAACTGCGAACTCTGCCAAGTAGCGGTCAGGCTCCAGCAGCAGTGCGTGCGTTGCATCCCCGACCACCAGGGCCGTGCGGTGCTCTTCGTCCTCCGGTGCGGCCTTGCCCCACTGAAACAGCGCGGGGGCCTTGTCGATCAGGTCGAGCTGTGATTTCGAGACGCCCGGCCCGCCGTGGTAGTCGGCGTTCGGGATGCTGGGGTAATAGCCGGGATTCATCACAGCCCCTCCCGTGCACCGTCAGGCTTTTGCGGCCAGTAGTCGTAGGCAAATGCCGACAGGCTCATGTGCACGTTGTTGGCCCGCTCACGCCCAGGCTGGCGCAGCTCACTTTTCAGGTGGCACCACTGCAACTCACCGTACTGGTAGGCCTGACGGTTGGTCTTGAAGTCTTCTTCGATCACGGAGCCGAGGGCGTCGAGGAAGTCGGCCTGCCCAATGGAGCCGAGCGACCAGAACGCCTTAGCCAGAATTTCAGGAGTGATCGTGACCTTGAAGCCTTCCTCTACGGTGACTTCGACAATTTCGGTTTGATTGGACACAAGAGTTTCCTTGCCGCGACCTGCGCAGCATTGAGGGTTTGAAAGGGGGTTAGTTGGTGATCAGGCCGCCGATTGCGGGGCCTAAGAGAACGATGGTGAGGAAGGTCAGGCCGACTATGGCCGAGGTCCAGCGGATGGCTTGGCGGGTGGTCAAGGTTCCACCTGCTTGCGGTAGCCGAGGTCATAAATTCCGTACAGCACGCCAAGGCACTTGGGGCCGCTCAGGCTCTTGAGTTCTTCGGCCATCGCTTCCACTGCGGCTTTGCGAGCTTCCATCGCGACCTGCTCAGGCGTGCGCACCGGCCTGAACTCGTCCACCCAGGCCGGGCGCGTGGTTTCCAAGCTGAAAACCAGCACTTCACCGGGTGAATCAGGCAAAGCCCCGTGAACCACTTTGGCGCGCTGCCAGAAATATGTGGTGCTGCCAAGGCCTGGGAGAAGGGCTTCAATCTCGATCCCAACAGGCGGCAGGCCTTCGCCATCCCAGACCTTAACGATCACATCGGGGCGATTTAGGTCGAAGGCGCAAGATGAGAGGCACTCTGCGATAGACCCACTACTACGAACAGCCCATGCCTTTACAGTTACGCCTTCAATCACGCGCCAGTACACAGCATTCAATCCCTCTTCAGGGTTTCCAGGTGTGTAGTGGGTGGCTTGAGGCGCCTTACTCCAATCAATATTCATGACACCCTCGCAATCAGCATGCCGCGCCGCGTTTCGAGTCTCAGCGGGCGGGGCAAATCATTGACCAAAAAAAAGCCCTGACGGCGCAGGACTTCAACAAGTTGGGCGGATGTTCGGCAGATGATGGTCATGTTTCCCGTCCTTGCCGGCGCTCGTAAACACGGTGCAGGCGTTCGGTGTAGTAGGCATCCTCGGTAGCGTCGATCACGCCAAGGGTGCGGAAGATCAGCAGAGCGGTGTTAGCCGAGGCCTTGACCGCGACAGCGCTGCATTCGGGATCGATCACGCGAGCGACGAACCCCTCAAGCATGCCGACGGCTAGTTCGTGATTGGCTACGGCCTGTTCTTGTTGGCCGCTCATGCTGCCCACCTCCCTTGCCGGCGCTTGCTGGCGTCTATCTCAACCCACAGCGCCAAAGTGATCTGCGGGCCGTACTGATGGGCCAGCACCGGCAGTTGATAGTCCGGTACATCCATCCGGACACCGTCTTCGTCGTAGCAGATGCCCGACACCAGCTTGAATTCCAGTTCCCGTTCGCCCTGGGCGTCCCAGTCGCTGTTCCAACTGCCGGGGCAGGGCGGTTCATTCACGCAATGGGTCACCTCCACCTGGAGGACAAACCCCTCAACAACTATTTCGTGTTCCATGGTCGCCTCCAGGGCGGTGATTACATCCGTCTGCCCACTCGGTGGAATGGACAGATGTGATGCGGTCAGTCCAGGCCGGTTTCGGGTGTTGCCTTACGAACTACCATCGCCATCCGCTCAAAGGTGGCGGCCAGTTGTTCGCGGCGTCCGGCCGATTTCGGAAGCCAGAAGGTGACTGCGCTGCGATCGTCATCATCTGGCGGGTGATGCAGCCGCTCACTGCTGTGCAGGATCAGTTGCACGGCGCTGTAGGTGGTGCCGGTGTTCGATTCCTTAAGGATCTCGACCACCTCGTTGGTCAGCTCTTGGCTGTAAACATTGATGCGCATGTCTGTTGCTCCGGTTGTTTTCCCAATGCGTCCGACCAAACAGCGGCTGGGCGCATCAGTGAAAGGTTCCGGTGTTGCTGGCCGCTGTTACACGCCACCTGCGGACTGGGCGATTACTTGTTCGGGAGCCCTTTGGGCTCAACAGGTCGCCACGCCTATGCTGGCTGCAACCTCTCCAGTCTTGGCGCTTTACGCTTCGCGCCTTGGGTGGAGGCCCCCCATCTGGTCTGTTAAGGCCGGACCATTGCTGCCTTTGAAACTGGGCCGGTGGTGATCCGGCAAGGTGAGGCGGTGGAGCTAAAGAGCGGCTGTTAATATGCGCTAATCGCAGAACATGGGTTGCATTATGCGCAGATTGTTTTCTGCGTCAAGCGCAGATTCTAAAATTCAGGCACAAAAAAGCCCGCTCAGTGGCGGGCTCATACGGGGAGGGGTGGTTATCGTCGGATCAGGCGGGCGTAGAAGTAATGCGTCATCGGTTGAATGGTGAAGACGGCGAAGAAGCAGGCCACATAAATGGCGCCCTCAAAGATGCTGCGCAGGCCTGCACTGCTGATATGGTCCAGCAGCGTCCAAAGACCAATCAGGACCGCCCCAAGCGCCAAAAACCCAATGAACGACAAGGTTTGAGCATGTCGCCATATAGCCTTTTGTTCGGGAGTCTGCATTTAGAGGCCCGTCATCTTGGTGTCGATCACTCGACCTATTACCTTGAATGGCCCTTCGACCTCAATGGTCCGATAGCTGGGGTTAAGTGGGCGCAGGTACTTGTTCCCAGCATCCTCAATGTATTGCTTGAAGGTGCTTTCGCCGCTTTCCAGCTTCACCACGTAGTACTTGCCACTGATTAGATCAGCCTCGGGCTGCACCAGGATGCGTGACCCTTCTGGAAAACTTGGGTTACCGGCGCAAGTCATCGAATCACCGCGCACGTCCAGCCAAAACCCGTTGGCGCCTGCATTCTCGGTGGAGGCGAGCCATGTTTCTGCATCGCCCGGGTGGAAGTTATCGCAGGATTCAGCCCATTCCCCGGCAATCACCCAACTGATCAATGGATATTCCTTAGGGCCCCGGCGTGGTTGCAGAGCCATCTGCACGTTAGACATTCCAGCGTCTTGGGGCGAGTCCATTCCCTGGCCTGCCTGGGCAAGCTTGATGCCAAGCACGTCCATGATGCGCTTGAGCTTTTCAGGCGTGGTGCCCTGCTGCCCTCGCTCCAGGCGTGACAGGTTGCCCGTGTCCGAATCGACCTGGTTGGCGAGTTGCTCGAGGGAAAGCTTTTTGGCTTTCCGCGCGTTTCTGATGATCTGACCTATTTCCATGGGCTGATTTTCCGGTGTTGCTGCGTTGTGCGCAAAGCGATAGGCGCAGAATTTGTTTGCTTTAAATCTGCGCTAATCGCAGAATCGTCTCTGAAATCAACTCAGGGCCTCGCCATGACTCCTTTAAAACGTGCACGAACCGCCAGGAAATGGACGCTCGCCGATGTAGCGGCACGTCTTGCTCAGCTCGGCGACTCCATCGATTCAGGCAACTTGTCCCGCGTAGAACGCGGCGTGCAGCGTGCCTCTACCACCTTGGCCGAGAAGCTGAGCCAGGTTTTTGATGGGGAGATAACTGAAATCCACATCCTTTACCCGGAGCGCTTCACAGGCGCTTCTAAGGCGGCGTGACCATGTCGACGAGCCCATTAAGCCAAGACCAGGTCGCAATGGCCCGCAGGAACTACGTAGTTCTCATGCAGGCGCTTGCATCTGTCGGCAATGCACCTGTGGCGCTTGCAGTCGGTTGCGACGAGGCAACTATCAGCCGAATGAAGCCGGAGAAGTTTGAGCAGTTCTGCCAAATCTTGGCCGTGCTCGGCTTGAAGGTCGTGCCAAAGGCCATGCAGTGCTTCGACAAGCGGGATATCGAAACCCTTCTGCATCAGGCCAAGCGCTACATGGAGCTGATCCAGAACGTTGACCAGTTGCAGGAGGAATAGACATGGCCGCGCTTCCATACATGCAGCTGTACGTCGCTGACTACCTGGCCGACACCATGCACCTGACAACCGAGGAGCACGGCGCGTACTTGTTGCTGATCTTCAATTACTGGCAGACCGGGAAGCCCATTCCGGTGTCGCGACTGGCCCGTATTACGCGGCTTTCGAACGAGCGTTGGACGGACGTTGAACGGTCGTTGGGCGAGTTTTTCAACGAGCGTTCAGGTGAGTGGGTTCATGACCGGATTGAGCGTGATCTTGAAGCATTGCACGCAACGCAGGCGCAGCGTATTGCCGCTGGAAAGGCGTCTGCCGAGGCGCGCAAGAACGCCGCAAAGCCCCGTCCTAAAGCCTCTCGCAACGACCGTTCAACGCCCGTTGAAATTTCGTTCAACGAAAACTCAACGAATAAAGAAGAGAAGAGAAGAGAAGATATAGATCAAGAGCAAACACCCCCTTTATCCCCCCTTTCTGAAAATCCGGTTCAACCACCAGCCGCAGCACCAGAACCGAAGCCCAAGCGTAAATCCCGCTTACCGGAACCGTTCAACGTCTCCGGCGACATGCGCAAGTGGGCAGCCGATCGAGCACCAGCCGTACACCTGGTCAACGAAACCGAGAAGTTCGTGAACTACTGGCGCGGCAACGGCACCACCAAGGCCGACTGGATCGCCACATGGCGCAACTGGCTGCTCAAGGCCCAGGAAGACGCCAACCGCCGTGTGATCGCACCACAACGCACCAGCCAACAGCCGCTGAACATGTCCAGCACCGCCTGGGCAGAGGAGCCGATCCTGTGAAGCACATAACCGATATCACCAAAGGTCTCGACCCACAGCAGGCTCTGGCACAGATCCCCGTCGCCCAGCCGATCAAGGTCGACAAGCAAACCGCAGACATCGTGAACACCGCGTTCGACAAGCTGCAGGGGATCTTCCCAGCATGGCGCCAGGCCTGGAGCGATGACGCAGCGCTGTACAACGCCAAGCGCGAGTGGATCGCCGGGTTTATCCAGGGCGGAATCAACTCCGATGCGCAACTGGCCTTCGGTTTCCAGCAGGCCCGCAAGTCCACAAGCCCGTTCCTTCCCAACGTCGGCCAGTTCGTTGCCTGGTGTACACCGAGTGCGGAAAGCATGGGACTTCCATCGGAAACGCAAGCATGGGACGAAGCCCTGCGCGGAACGTACAGCCACAAGGCCGTAAAGATCGCCGCCGAAGCCACCAGCACGTTCGATCTTCGAGCCGGCACCCACAACGACAAAGCGCTCAAGCAACGCTTCGAACGCAACTACGCCATCGTCATGCGCCGCGCACAGACCGGCCAGAACCTGGAAGGGCGAATCGCCAAGGGCCTGAGCCACGACAGCATGCGGCCGCGTGAACAGATCCAGTTGGAACACAGCCGTCAGGAAGCCGAAGCGCTCGTCATCGCCCAGGGCATCCCGACCAATCCCCAATCCGCCAGGGCAATGCTGCTGGCAAAGCTCGGTATCCGGAGAGACACCCATGCATGACCTCAAGCCCGTGTCGTTCTTCGTGCCAGGTGAGGCCATCGGCAAAGGCCGGCCACGCGTGACCACCATCGGCGGACATGCACGCATGTTCACCCCGAAGAAAACCGCCAACTACGAAACCCTGATCGCTATGAGCGCCCAGGAAGCCATGCAGGGCCGCGAGCTGATCGGCGGGCCAGTGCTGATGGAATTGGCAATCCGTGTGGCCGTAGCCGCGTCCTGGTCCAAGAAGAAAACCGCCGCCGCATTGGACGGCGATGTGTTCCCGACCAAGAAGCCAGACGCCGACAACGTCCTCAAGGCCATCTGTGACGGCATCAACGGCATCGTGTTCCGGGATGACGTCCAGGTCGTGAATATCTCGCTCAGCAAGCGTTTCAGCGCTACGCCGGGCGTAACCGTGAAGGTCGTACCACTGGTGGGGGAGTGCTCATGAAGCCAATCATGAAATGGTCATGCCGCGAGCTGAACGACGGCTGGGTGATGATCGGCGTCGACGTGGACCTGTCTGGGCCTGACGAGCCTGAGTGCTTGTTGGGGCTTCGCAGGGCAGTGCATCCGTTCCACTTCGACGATGCCGAGAATCCGGTTATGGAATTCACGGCGGTTATATCCGAAATGGATAAGCAGGTTCGGAAAGGGTGCGGGGTGGGTGCCGAAACTCACTCTGCTTCGCGCGCGTGCGCGTTTGAGATATCCGACGAGGACCTGGCTGGATTGATTCAGTACCGGTTTGGAGGTGCGGCATGAAGGCTGCCCAGTTCCGCAAACTGAGTGTTGACGAGTGGCTAGAGATGTCGCTTGCCGTTCAGAAGATTATCGAGCCGTTTGCGCAGGCAAAACTCGAAGTGATGCAGCTCACCGTGCCGAACATGGTCGCAACTCGTGAAGATGGTCACTACACGATGACCACCAGCTACCCGCCAGAGGTACAGGAGCACTTCGACCGATGCGACCGTATGTGCGAGCAGGCCGTGGCGCAATACCTGCGTCAAGAGGGCTACACACTGCCAGATGCAGGGCTGTAGCCATGCTCGCCCCAGTGGAGGTGCGCGTTGACTGGTTCCAGGTCATCAACGGGATTCTGCGTGCTGGCTATTCGATTCAGTCGGCGGCGGAGGTGATCAAGGTGCCTCGTTCTACGCTGATTGGGTGGAAGCAGGGCGCCGAGCCGCGGTACACGGAAGGGGAGAGGCTGGTGCAGTTCTGGGTTCAGGCTACAGGCCGGGACCGTAAATCATTGCCCATGGTCGATATAAACGACTGGTGGGCTTATCACTCGAAAGCATGAGGGAATACCGATGACTACCAAGACCATCAAACAGCGCGTGGCCGAGCAACAGAAAGAGCTGAAGAAGGCTGGCAAGCTGACTGCTGGTATGTCTGTGGTGCTGGGCCACCGTGAGCAGGCGGAGATGATGAAGCAGGCCGACTCAGCGTTCTTCTTCGACATGGTCACCGGGAACATGAACTTGTGCGGCCTGCCGGTGGTGTTCAAGAACGTGCTGGACCACTTCTCCGTTGAGGTTTACGAGGGCAAGCGCGAGTTCAAAGGCCTGAGCAAGGGGGCCTTATGATCACCGGCAACCTAAAGGATTTCATCAGGCTTTTTGAGAGCGGCCACCAAAGTGGGCCAGTGCTCGCAAGCACGGCCAATGAGCTGGCCGAAAGCCTTGGGGGCAAGCCCTGCATCGCCGCCCATGCCACAGATCAGACCACCGCAATGTTCTATTTGGTAGCGCTGATCGCTGTCAAACTGGATGATGCCAAGGCATAACCGGAGGATTTGAAGTGAGCTATGAAAACGTTTTGCTGATTGGTGGCCCGAAGGACGGCGAGTGGATGTCGGTCATGGAGGGCATGCCAAGTATTCGCGTTGCGGTAATGCCTAAAATGATTTCGCGAATCCACGATCCAGTTCATGAAGAGACCTTTGAGATTATTGAGTATCGCCGCGTCCAAATGTCTGGAGATAAGTTCAGGGGATGCGTCTATGTGCTTGATGGGGTTGAGCCAATGTCTGCCCTGATCAATGGTTACCGTCAGCCAATCCGAAATAGTCGGGATTCCGACACCTGACCCCGACGACTCTTGGCGTCATCGCAGCCCAGCCACCGCGCTGGGTTTTTTTTCGCCGGGGAGAATTAACCTTGAACGCAACCCAAGACGTGGCCGTCGAGGCAACCAAAGCAGCACCACCGATCATCGTTTCAGGCGCCATGTTATTTGGCATGACGCCAGCCGAGTGGGTCACAGCGCTGACTGTGCTGTACCTGGTGTTGCAGATCGGCCTGCTGGTGCCGCGCTACTGGGCTCAGTTCCGTGACTGGGTTCGCCCTAACAGGTCGCAAGGCTGATGGGCCCGCTACAGCAGCGCATCCTCGCCGTATCACTGGCAGGCGCCGTGGGCATGGCCGGTGTGCTGGTGACCAACTTCGAAGGCCGCAGCCTGGTGGCCTACCTCGATCCTGTTGGCATCCCCACCATCTGCGAAGGCGTTACCCGTGGTGTGCGCCTGGGCCAGACCAAGACGCCAGCACAGTGCGATGCGCTGTTGCAGCAAGAACTCTCCATCGCAATGGCTGGCGTTGATCGCAACGTCACCAAGCCACAGCCCGAGACCCGCCGCGCCGCCCTGGCATCGTTCGTCTACAACGTCGGCGAACCCCAGTTCAAGGCATCCACCCTGTTGCGCAAGCTCAATGCCGGCGACGCGCGTGGGGCCTGTGCCGAGCTGAGCCGCTGGGTATACGCCAAGGGCACGAAGCTCAAAGGGTTGGTCAATCGCCGCGCTGCTGAGCGTGAGCTGTGCGAGGTGGGCTTGTGAGGATCGTCCTCGGCATCTGCGCCGCGCTCGCCATTGGCCTGCTGCTGGCGCTTTGGCGTCTCGACCATGTCAGCGCCAGGCTCACCACCTCAACGGAGCGTGTAGGCGTGCTGGAGCGCGCCGCAGCGTCACGCAAGAACACTCAGCGACTGCTGACTCAGCTCGACACCGACAACACGAAGGTACTCACCGATGCCCAAGCCAAGAACAAAGACCTGCTTGCTCGCGTTAGCACTGGCGCTCAGCGGCTGTCAGTCCCAGCCCGTTGCCCCGTCGTGCGAGCCAGCACAGGCCCCAGCCGCGTGGATGATGCAGAAGCGCGAGCCGAACTTGACCCAGCGTCTGCTCAAAGAGTTCTCGCCGCCGGCAACGACGGAGACGAAGCCATCATCGCCTTGAACGCCCTGATCGATCACGTCAACACCGCCTGTATGCCCTCGAAATAGTCGGGAACCCGACAGCCCACCCCATTGATTCTGGCCCTCGTTGATCATCAACCAACCCGAGGCCAGCCCAATGCCAGCTCCAGACCTTACCCCGCAGACCCCAGGCGAGCCCATCGCCACCATGACGCCTCTTGCCGGCGCTATCAGTGACGCCACCACCGGCAACCCCAACGCCAGCGAACTCAACACGGCCAACGCTCAGGCAACGGCCCAGCCGCTGTTCGCTGCCAAGCACAACGGTGGTGGGCGCTGGAAGATCTGGTCCACCGCCAATGACGATTGGTTCAGCGACTTCATTGCAGCAGGTGATGGCGCCAAGGCCCAGGCAGAAACCGAGGCCGAGCGCCTGAACGCTGGTGGCGATCCCCTGGTGCTGGACCCGCAGCGCACCAGCGAGCCAACGCCCAAGGCCCAGGCCAGCACCGGCAATCACGACGCAACCACCCTCAAGCAGGCCGTGCTGACCTCCGATGGCTGGCTGTGCCCTGAACCCAAGGCGAAGGACTGACGACATGGGAAGCAAACCGAAGGCACCAAAGACCGTTGCCACGCCTGACCCAGCTGTCGAGGCACAGAAAGCCGCCGACCTGGCAGCGCAGAAGGCCAACGAAGAAACCGCCACCCGCAAGAAGCGCAAACAGGAAAGCAGCCTGCTCTCCACTGGTGGCGCGGCGGGTTCCGTCCTCGATCAAGGTAAGAGAACCCTCGGATCATGAACGCAGACCAGATCGCCAAAACGCTGAGCACGTTGAAGTCGTTGCGCGTCCCGCATGAGTCGGTCTGGCGCGATTGCTTCGATCACAGCTACCCCATCCGGGGTAGTGGCTTTTGCACTGAACAAATCTCGGCCATCGAAGCGCAGATGCATAAGGCCAGGATGATCGACGGCACCACAACGGATGCAGCACGGATTCTGTCGTCCGGGATCATGTCGGGCCTGACCCCTGCCAACTCCCTTTGGTTCGGCATGGACGTCGGCCAGGAAACCGAGGAGGAGCGCCGCTGGCTGGACGACTCGGCGGACATCCTATGGCAGAACATCCACGCATCCAACTTCGACGCAGCCGCCTTTGAGGGGCTGATTGACGTTGTGTGCGCTGGGTGGTTTGCCCTGTACATCGACCAGGACATGGAGAAGGGCGGCTTCACGTTCGATCTATGGCCTATCGCGAGCGTCTATGCCTCTGCGTCCAAGGCTGGCGGCAAGATCGACACCGTCTACCGCGAATACAAACTCACCGCTGAGCAGGCGGTGAATGAGTTCGGCGAGGAGAATGTAAGCGAGGCTACCCGCAAGCTGGCCCTGAGCAAGCCCCAGGAAATGGTGCGGTTCGTCCACGCGATCTACCCGCGCACCACGCACATGGTCAACGCCAAGTTGGCGAAGAACATGCCCATTGCTTCCTGCAAGGTCGAGGTGGAAGCCAAGAAGCTGGTTAGCGAGTCGGGGTATCACGAAATGCCCGTCGTCGTGCCGCGCTGGATGATGATCCCGGACAGCGTGTACGCCGTGGGCCCGGTGTTCGATGCCTTGCCTGATGCGCGCACCCTGAACGAGCTGTGCCGCATGGACCTGGCAGCCGGTGACCTGGCTATCGCCGGTATGTGGATCGCCGAGGACGACGGCGTGTTGAACCCGCGCACCGTCAAGGTGGGCCCGCGCAAGATCATCGTGGCCAACTCGGTGGACAGCATGAAGTCCCTGCAAAGCGGCTCAAACTTCCAGTACGCCGAGACCAAGATTGCCCGCTTGCAAGGCTCTATCCGCAAGATCCTGATGGCGGACCAGCTCCAGGCCCAGGATGGTCCGGCGATGACAGCCACTGAGGTGCATGTCCGGGTCAACCTGATTCGCCAACTGCTGGGACCGGTGTATGGCCGACTCCAAACCGAGTACCTGCAACCAATGATTGAGCGGTGCTTCGGCATCGCTTACCGCGCTGGTGTGCTGGGTGCTGCACCTGAATCGTTGGCCGGCCGTAACTTCACCGTGCGTTACCTGTCGCCGCTGGCCAGGTCGCAGAAGCTGGAGGAAGTGACGGCCATCGACGCGTTCGTTGCTGGCGCGCTGGCCATCGCTGCAACTGACCCAACCGTTATGGACAACATCGACATGGACGAGGCCCAGCGCTTCAAGGGTGAAGCATTAGGCGTGCCTGGCTCAGTCATCCGCAGTACCGCCGCTCGCGACAAGCTCAGGGCTGACCGTGCCCAGGCCCAGCAGGCCGCAATGGAGCAGGAGCAACAGCAAGCAATGATGCAGCAGGCCGGTGAAGCCGCATTGAAACAACAGGGAGCCGCAGCATGACCATGACCCCCGAACAGATCGACGCGATGTTCAAGCGCGTTTTCGAGGAACACCACGAAGGCGCCATGTGCTTTGAGCTGCTGCTGCAGCGCTTCGCCAAGAACGCCTGCACCGTCGGCGGCATCGACGCCATCCTCACCACCTACAAACAAGCCGGGGCCCGTGAAGTCCTGGACCACGTTGTTAACCGCATCAACCGCGCCAACGGCGTCCAAGCCGATCCAAACGATCAAGAGGAATAACGATGAACATGTTTATCCATGGCCGACTGGGCCACGTTTTCATGGCCGAAGCTGGCGAGGGTGGCGCCCCATCCACACCGGCAGCAGCAGCACCTGCTCCGGCTCCCACTGGCTCTGTGCTGGACAGCGGCGCCAACACCACCGACTTCATCCCCGAGAAGTACCGCGTCAACAAGGAAGACGGCTCGATCGACCTGGATCAGTCCAGCCGCAAGTTGGCCGAGTCGTACAAGCACCTCGAAACCCGTCTGGGTTCCGGCGACGTTCCGCCCAAGACCGCCGATGAATACACGGTAAAGCTTGAAGGCGTCGAGGGGTTCAACTGGGATGAGTTCAAGGCCGACGAGGGCACGCAGTCGTTCCTCAAGGGCGCACACGCAAAAGGCCTGACCAATGATCAGGTGCAGTACGTCATTGGCGAGTACATGAAGGCGGCACCCGGCCTGGTCGAGGGTGGTGTGCAACTCAGTACCCAGGATTGCACCGCAGCGCTCAAGGCCATGTGGGGTGATGAACAGGCCATGACCCAGAACGTTCGCGCCTCCTACCGTGCAGCCGAGGCCTTTGCCAGCGAGCCGGGCAAGCCGGGCAACTTCGCCGCGCTCCAGGCCAAGTATGGGAATGACCCGGACTTCATCGCGTTCACTGCCAACATCGGTAAGGAACTCAAGGAAGACAGCGCCATCAACGGCGGCGTGCAGGTCAGTGAGGCG
>ERZ1463040.5-NODE-5-length-36080-cov-34.929022_pt1 | contig 36080 bp, 49 predicted proteins | sample MGYA00564473_ERZ1463040 | MGnify/ENA primary metagenome ERZ1463040 (study PRJEB39244, sample SAMEA3635133) | Helicobacter pylori | study: EMG produced TPA metagenomics assembly of PRJEB11511 data set (Assembly of a 5300-year-old Helicobacter pylori...
ATTTCGTAACCTTGATAGAACGCACTTCGTCATTGCGGGTAACTTCGAGTTCCACGTCGGCAGCCGCGCGCAGGCCAGACCAACCCCGAGCCCCCTTGGCTGCATCCTTGCCACTGTGGTGGACCAGCAGGACCATGGCGCCTGTGTGGTGGCCTATGCGTTTGCATTGCTCCAGGGCGTTGCCCATGTCCTCACCGCTGTTCTCGTTAATGCCCGCCGTCATTTGGGCGAAGGTGTCCATGATGATGATGGAATAGGGCTCCCTGGCGCGTATATCCTTAATCAAGTCCGTGACCTGGGCACGATCCGTGAGGTTCGGGGCTATCTCGGTTATCAGGTCAACATTGCGTTTCTCGATGCCGTAGACGTGATCGTAAGCGTCCATGCGGCTGAGGAACCCGTTCTGCCCTTCGGCCACTACATAGAGAACCCGGCCGCCGTTTACCCGGTGCCCATTCCAGTCCACCCCCCTGGAGATAGCGCAAGCCATGTCGAGGGCCACGAACGACTTGCCCGCCGTAGACGCGCCGAACAGGACACCTAGCACCGCTTTGGGAAGGAAACCCTTTATCAGCCAACTGGTGGAACGTGGAAGCGCGCGGACCTCCTCCCATGACCGGATCTTGTACTTGCCGCCCGGAGCCACGTCGTACGTTGGGAACTCGTCCGGGTGCGCAGTATCCATGTCGATTCCGGTTTCGACGTGTAGCTCGTCCCTGGCGTACCGGAGCAAGGAGCGCGCCGTGTAGGGCGCACCGCCGTTGCGGCCGAAGCTGACCCAACGCTCCAGGTTGTACCCCGTCGTGGTGCCCTTCGGGTTCGACAGGGACCATTCATCCCACAGCGCGAAGCCTTCCCCTTGGGTTTCGTGATGGATCGCCATGCCCGTGTTAACCCATTCGTCATACGACAGGTCAGACGGGAGCGCGTTGAGGATTTGGTGAAGCTCCAGGTCAGACAGGCCGAGCGTTGTTTCCCCGGTGCCCTCGTACTCGAACGTCTCACGCGCGCGATTGAGTCGGGAGTCGCGGAATGCTTTCAGTTCGGGCGAGATGGGAGCGAAATAGTTTTCCGCGCCCACCAGTTCCGTGGTTGGCGTCACGTTGCCAGTGAAGGTCACGAACCCGTTGCAATCGAACACCTCGAAACCGAAGGTCGATTTATCCTTGGGGTTGGATTTACCGGTCCCGAGCGATCCCACGACGAAGGCGCGTATCCCGTTGCCGCTGGGGGAGAACTCCGTGTAGGTGCCCGCCGTGAGCGATTCCACTACCGGATTGATAACGCCGTCAGTGACGCAATCGTCGAAGTCGAGCGCAGAGATACCGAACTCAGGCATTGGCGCGAAGCCCACGCCCTCGTAGCCATTCTCCAGGGCCACGCGCTTGGCATGGTCGAAGGTGGTCAAGCGTTTGCGATCCGCCGCTGTGCCTTGAGCCCCCCAGCGAGCGGCACCGCTTACATAGAAAGGCACCTTGCGCGGCTTCTTGTCGCCGTTCGGTTTGAAGCGCCACACCAGCCAGCCGGGAAGGTCACGCAAAAGGTCCGGGGCTTGCAGGTCGCGTAAATTGGATTGCATAGGGCGCCCCATGGGTCAGACTTCGGTTTTGAACTGGGGTTGCACCAGGGCTTCGGTGTACCGGGGGTGCAGGAGGCGTTCACGGGCGACGCCATAACGCGCTTCGATTTCAGTGACGCGCGACAACGGCACGTAACCCTGACGAACCCATTGCTGGACGGCCTGGTACGTCACGCCGATGTCGTCGGCCAGGGCTTTCATGGTCTTGGCTTTTGCGATGACTTCGGTAAGGCCTGGATTGGTATGTCGCATGGTTGAATCCCTTGTGGGTGACAGGAAGGTTTTCATTGTGAAGGCTTGCGCAAGCAAACACAAGGGATTAGAGTGTGTACCCACAAGCAAACACAACTGAGGGTACTGAAATGAGCAAGCTAATAGAAAACGTCGAGCGGCGGAATGCGACCTTAGATTCTCTGCTGCGGGAAATGACTGATGGTTACCGATCACGCGATCATTTCATTAAATACGCGCCATGGACTAACGACAACGATTTACGGGGGCGTATCGCCGACTTTGCCTCTCCAAAACCCACCGAATCGGGAGCAAGCGAATGAGCAGCCTTAAGCACGGCGAGTGGTTCCGCTTCGGATCGGTTATCCCAGATCAGGGCGAAAAAGTTCTGATCTGGCAGCGTGACCTTATGGTTGCCGGCGAATACTGGATGCATGAGCCTGGCATTCATGATGGTGACTCAGGCTTTATCAACCACGACGGCGACGACGTTTTCCAAGTAACGCACTGGATGCCACAACCTAAAGGGCCGGACCATGACCAAAGATAAAACCGTAACCATGTCGCGGGAGCTGGCGGAGCGTGCTGAACAATTGCTAAGACCTAGCGTTAATCCGCCGAAAATATGCAACGGGTCGTATGACGAAGGGGAAAAGCAAAGCCGCGAAGCTGCCGACGAAATTTACCTTCTGCTCGCCGCCCCAGTCGTCGAGCGCCAACTGGTGGCGTGGCGGCACACGATGCACTACGAGGGAGGGGGATACAGCTTTAAGTTGACCGACTCAGCAAAAAGCCCATTCGGCAAGCCCGATGTTGACTATGACAAATCCTTTAGCGTGACTTGTGAACCATTGTTCACCTCGCCGCCCGCGCCGGTAGCGGTGCCAACTTTCAAAGGGTATCAACAACACATTGTTCGCGAGCTACAAGCCGCATTTTCACAGGCTTGTGAAATAGCCGGTATTGCAGTCGTCAAGGAGCTGAATCAATGACCCTCCCCATCGCTACGGAAACCATCGTCGGGTTGTACCTTGATGAACAGATGACCGAGCAGCAAATTGCGGTCAAGTTCGGGTGCAGTCAACAGATGGTTGCTTATCGGTTGCGCAAAGCCGGGGTATCTTTGCGCCGTACCAATAAGCGCTACCTACACCGAGAGCTAAAACCGCATATTCCAGTTCTGCTAGCCATGGTGCGGGATATGAGGGCACGGAGGAAGGTTATCGCGGAGTTCGTCATTGATCCGCGCAACCCCGACACCGAGCGCGTAGCGATGGCAGATGCCCTGGTGAGGATCAACCGCGAGATAAAAGCCTTGGAAATAGTGGTGAGAAAATGAAACCCGGACGGATTTATTGGAAGTCGGAATACGATCCCCGGAACGACTGGTGGGTGGTGTCCGCCCAAGTTCTAACCCTAGGAGGGGAATGGTTATACGTATTCAGCCTTTTCAGCGAAGGACAAAAGGCCGACCTCCCCCTTGCCGCTAGAACGCTAGACGACATGCAAAGATCCCTAACCGCCAGGGCCAACCCTTACTTGGAGAGCAACAATGGATAGCGAATTGAAAAGAGTGTTTGAGCTGGGGTTTCGTCAATTGAATTCGGCGTCGGCTGAGTACCGCATTGCCGACGCCCTGGTGTTGGGTGCGAACGGCCAATACTTCCACGGGAACACGCGCAACCTCTATGCGTTCTTCGTGTTGGGGCTCGAATGCGGCAAGGTGGTAGCGCGGCCAGGCTTCAAGCTGGTCGAAGTTCCAGTGGAGCCGGAAGACCTGGTGTAACCGTTCGTCGGCTTCTTGTTAACTTGTGGTTGCTTGTGTTTTCTTGTGCTATAGTTCTATCAACGAAACGCGAAACACAAACGAACAACGGAGCAAGACGAGATGAACGTAAAAGCCATCAAGAACAACGAAAGCTTCAGCGTACTGGTAGACGGTAAAATCCTTTGCCAGAGGGCTACCGGTGGATGCCATCGTTTCCGCACCGAGCTGGAAGCCGAGGTGTACAGCCGCAGCTATGCACGCGGCTGTACTGGGGGCAGCTACCTTGATTCGGATGTAGATAACTTCATCACCGGATAACCCACACCGCCCATCTCAAGCCCCCTAACGGGGGCTCACCGAACAAAGCAAGACCAGTAGGAGATTTGTTTCGCGCATCGGGGGGTGCGCTCCACCAGCGGGAGGATTTGCAGCCATGTAACAGAAGAATAAAACAGGGCGGTTATTGGAGAGTAGTCGCCCCGTTTTCACCAGTGCCCCCGCATCGGGAGCAGCGGGAAGACGAGGAAACCGAGATGGAATTAACCGAGGAACAGTTGCGAAAACTCCTAGAACGCGCATGGGACATGGCATCCCTAGCCGAGCGTTTAGGAATGAACGAACCAGCCTTGGCGGAGAACGAGATAAACGGCCTTATTGACGAGGTGGAAGAATAAAACCACGCATTAGAAGGTATCGGGGCCTAAAGTCAGCCTACGATGATTATGTAAAACGAGTCTACCGGGTCTAAAACCTACTGGACTGGTAACAGCCAAACGACCGGAGCACGCCGCCATGATTAAGTTCTACAAAGTGATGAACGCCCTGGAGCCTTTGACCCAAGGCGAAACCTACACCGCTTCCAAGAAGGGCCGCCACACTCTGTTGACCAACGAACGCACGGGGCGTGCCTTCCTGATGTACCCATGGGAAATAACCACGGGCCTGGCTAAAGGCGCTTTGGTAGCCGTCCAAGGTTGCGCCAGCGCTGGTATGGACTGCAAAGCGGGTGACGCTTGCCTGGCCGATACGCCCAACGGCTTTGCGTACTGAGGCGACCATGGACACTCTCTTGAACGACGTGATCCTCCAGGCCTTAATCGTTTGTGTTGTCTTTTCAATTTTCAGGAGTTAACCCCATGTGGTACCACAAATTCGACGACATGATGCGCCGAGAGGCTTTCGCCTTGGCAAGAGAAGACCAGGCGAAGAGAGGTAAAGAAATCGATAAGGCCCTGGTGGAATTCCTGGCCGCTCGCCGCGCAGCCAAACCCCGTATTCGCTACATAGAGCGTATGCGTCTCTACAAGATTCACGGCCGAGCCTTCACCACCTATGGCTCGAGCATTGAGAGCGCGTATAGAAGTTGGTCCACTGTGCTCCAGGTCCACGATGGAAATTTGAAAGGGTTCAGGGGGGAGTTGTGAACGGCGTAGCGCTTCGAGAACACAAGCCTTGCCAGCTTTGGCACTCGGTAGTTAACAGCGTCCACCCGACTCGGATTACGCCCTGGCGCGTCGTACACGCCACCATGGGCGGCCGGCTGATGCCTTACACCGTCGAGATAATGTTTGTTGTTGTTGAAACCACAAAAGCCCTGAATCGCATGATGGGCAAAAACGAATATGAAGGGGCGACCAAATGAAACCGATGACCATACTTGTCTTGGCTTGCGTAGTCGTGTGGAGCAACCATAACCGCGCCGACGAAGGAATTACGACCCCGAACACCCTGATCCATGTCCGTTGCGAAGCGCCGAAGGAAAACGCCACTTTCCTTTCGGATTGCGGCCGGAACCTGGCGGCGTATTGCAAGGGTGCTAAACCCGTGATTGTAAACAGAGGCATGGCGGCCATGTCCGCGCCAGGTGTCGAGCCGGTTTGGCTGGAGTTCTACGCGCAATGCCTGAAAGGAACGCCGCTATGAACTTCTGGTGGGTTGTATCGGTATCCGTGGGCCTTTTGGGTTGGGCGTTCGTCTTTTGGCTTTTGTTTTACTGATCAAGAGGAATTAACCATGCTGTTTATCGAAGAAGACACCGACGATTTGCCCGCATCCGGCGACGAATGGGCTACCTCAGTGAAAGAGGACCACAGCCAGGCTGAAAGCTGGTTGGCCCAAAAGCAACGTGAGTTCCTGGAGCGCGGCGGCAAGACCCAAGAGATTCCGACTGGCTATAGCACCGTCGCGGAAAACGTGCCACTTGGCCCGGTGTCCACCGTCAATGATCGCTACACGGTAGCCGAGCAGATCGAGAACCGGCGCAAGAAAGAGGAACGCCAGGTCAAAGCCCAAGCGGCGGCCGATGCCTTTTACATGGAGCCACTGCGCGCAGCGCTTGCCAGCACGGCCACCGTAACGCAAATTGCTATAGACCTCGGGGTCAGTCGGAACAAACTACAGCGGCTGGTGAAAACGTACTTCCCCGATGCTGCGCGGGCCGATGATTTCTACCCAAGCCCAAGAGATGATCGAAGGGCCTGCATCGTTTCGGATATCCGCCGCGCCATATCGCGTGGGGTAGTCGGAGCCCGTGGAGTAGCGGATGCGGCCGGGATTTCTACGGGGCATCTATGGGTGATTTCCAAGCAAGAGCAGTTGGCCATTCCGAAGGCCAAGACGGGCAGCAAGGCAGACACGCATGAGCACGCTTAACAGTCCGCCAGCGCTGTCGGCCCTGGCGCAGTCCTCGAAGTGGTATCGCGAAGGGTACGAAACGGGGAAGAACACCGACCTACCAGCGGAAGCGGCACCCTACGTGCTGAATTCCCCGAAGTGGATTTTATGGGCCGAAGGCTACTTGGCTGCGAAAAGTGAATAAGTACCCGTGCCGGTGCCGCCAGTGCGGCGCCAGGCGAACGCTAACCCAAGCCCCGGACCACTACGCCAAACCGCCGCTATGCCCGTGTGGCGGCTCGTACCGGGTGGACTGGTACAGACGCGAGACCGAACACACAAAAGCCGGGTGCCGCTGTTCTAGCTTCCCCTGGCAAATAGACAACGCCCCGCATCGCCGGGGTTCTTCAAGCCCTGCAAACGGCTGGTATTGCCACTGCTAAAAAGGCACAAGAAAAGACTTGCGTTAACTTGTGCCCCCGTTTACTCTAACCACTCTTTCCGAACATCAAATAACCCAAGGAAAACCGCAAATGTCTATCGAAACCATCTTGGCCGAACTGACCCAAGCACTGCGCGACAACACCGCCGCCGCTAACCTGCTGACTCAATCGCTGGCAGGCCGTTCGGCGCCAGCCGCGAAGGACGCCGCCGACAAGGTAGCGAAAACCGAAACCAAACCGGCCGCCAAGAAAGAAGCGGAAGTGAAGAAAGAAGAACCGAAACAAGAAGTCAAGGAAGAACCGAAAGACGACATGGAGGAAGAAACCGGCGCAGTTGACTATGGCACCGTGCGCGCCCTGGTCCTGAAACTAGCCCCGAACAATCGCGAAGGCGTGCAAGCGATCAACGCCAAGCACGGTATCGAGAAACTGCCGTCCCTGCTGGACAATCCGAAGGACTTCACCACAGTCAACGATCAAGCAACGCTTGAAGCGGTGTACGCCGACCTCCAAGCACTGGACGTGTGACATGGCCCATGCCTTTAACTCCCCGAGCGGGATGCCTGCGGCGATCCGCTGCAACGCAAAACCATGGCGGGAACTGCCGTTCCCGAACACGTCCAACGATGCGGCGGACGAAGGAACCGCCGCGCATTTCCTGCTTGAGCAATGCCTTATCGAAAAGGTGCCAGCCAAACATCATATGGGCAAACGCATCAAGGTTAGCCCAATCGAAATGGCATTCCACACCGGGGGTCAATACCCGGTCGGCCCTGAGATGACCCAGGAAGTCCAAAAGGTTCTGGACTACGTTGACTCCGTGGCCAATGGCGCCGAAGTGCATGCCGAACTCAATTTGTCGATTGCACATATCACAAACGAGTATCAGCACATCGCCAGTGGCAACGTCGTAGTGCGTGAAGCGGACGGCACTTTTGTCGATCTGATCGAACGCACCATCTACGAAGCCGACGAGGTGGAACCGGCGACGGGCACCACGGACGTAACGGTTATCGACGGCACCGACGCGCATATCATAGACCTGAAATACGGCCGTGGCGTCCAGGTGTTCGCCGAGTCGAACGAACAACTGGCGATGTATGCCGATGCGGCGTTGCGCGAACTGGACTTGCTGGATGAGGTGGAAACCGTCCACCTGCATATCGCGCAACCGCGTCTCGGTCACTTCGACGTTTGGACTATCAGCCGCCAAACACTGGCGGAATTCATCGACAAGATTCGCACGGCGTCGAACCTGATCTTTTCTGGCCCCGCTGGCCTAACTGCTGTACCCGGTGACAAGCAGTGCAAATTCTGCCGCGCAAAGTCCACCTGCGAAGAGTACCGGGATTTTGTCCTGGGGACGATTGCGGACGGCTTTGTTGACCTGGACAAAGGCGCGGTATCGGTGTCCATCGACCAGGCCGAAAAGCTGTTGGCGAATGCCTTCGGCGTAACGCCTAAAGCTGTGGACTTTAATTCGCCTTCGGACGGCCACGCTAGTTTCACCGTCAAGAAGCCGAACATCCGCCCGACGCTGGAGGCCGCCGAACTGGCGTTGCCGAACGCTGACGACGAACGCCTAGCCACGTTGATGGACGCGGCCGACATGTTTGAAAGCTACGCCAAAGCGGTACGGGCCGAGGTTGAACGCCGCCTGCTGTTGGGCACGTTCTCCGATGCCCGTTACAAGCTGGTGCAAGGCAAACGAGGCAACCGGGCATGGATTGACGAGCAGGAAGCTGAGGCAGCTTTGAAGGCTATGCGCTTGAAGGTGGACCAGATGTACGACTTCAAGCTTATAAGCCCTACGGCGGCGGAAACCTTGCTCAAGGTGTCTAACCCACGTAAGTGGGCCAAGGTTGAAAAGATGTACGCCCAAGCCGATGGCAAGCCTTCGGTAGCCCCGGCCAGCGATAAACGTCCGGCGCTGAGCCTTGCCGTAGCGGATGCCTTCGACGTATTGCCGGAAGAAACGGCCGCACAAACTGATAACTTTGACGACCTCGTTTAACTCAATTTCTCAAAAGGAACTACCAACATGAAACATACTTTCAAAAACGCTCGCCTGGCTTTCCCTAACATTTTCGAGCCGAAAGCTTCGGAAAGCGGCGCTCTCCAGTTCAGTGCGGCTTTCATTGTCGCCCCGGATCATCCCGGCCTGGACGAACTGGAAAAGGTGATCGACGAAGTGGGTAAAGCCAAATGGGGCGCCAAGTGGCCGACCATCAAAAAGGAACTCAAGGCCGGTGACAAACTGCTGACTCACGACGGCAACAGTAAGGCCAGCTTGGCAGGCTATGAGGGCAATATCTTTTTTAACGCCTACAACTCCGTGCGCCCTACCGTCCTGGACCGCGATAAAACGCCCCTGGTCGCCGCCGACGGCAAGCCTTACAGCGGTTGCCATGTCAACGTTATCCTTGACGTGTGGGCTCAAGAAAACAAATACGGCAAGCGCGTCAACGCGCAGCTCCAGGGCCTTCAGTTCTATAAACCCGGCGAAGCCTTCGCGGGCGGCGGCGTAGCGGCAGACGCGGCTGACTTCGACGAGATTGAAGATGGCGCCGACGCGGACGACCTGGTTTAACCTTCCCGCCACTTGCCGGGGTTCGCCCCGGCTTTTTAGGTGCTCGCTATGTCGGATCGCACGTACTGCCGTCTCACGCTACTCTATCTTTTCTGGCTTGTTGTCGTTTCCTGGTTGGGCCTGGAGCCCGCCAGCTCTCCGGGGTCCGACGTTTTCCTGTGGCGCGCTTACATTGCCATTTACCCGACTGTGTTTTTCTGGATGTTAACCGCGCTTATCAAAGGCGCCTTTCGGAGACTTCAATAATGACCGTCCACCAGTTCCCGGCCACTGGCCACGCAATGACGAACGAGGCCCTGGCGCAATGCCTGGAGCATGCCGCTAAACAGCTTCGCGACCCCCAGGCGGCCCCCGTGGACAACATCTTTTTCATCGCGATTGAAACCACAGGCGACTTGTCTATTCAGATTGTCGGCAAGCCGATCACGCTCCGGGAGCTGGTGGGCTCTCTTGAGTACGCCAAAATGGAAATTATGTTGGACGATGGCGAATGAAAACCCCCCTTTACTTCGACACGGAGACGTATTGCGAAACGCCGATTAACAACGGCACGCATTGTTATGCGGAAGGTGCCGAGATAATCATGTACCAATGGGCCGTGGGGGACGGCCCTGTGGTTATCCGCGACGGCGACGAGAACGTGGACGACCTCCTGGAGATGTTGGCCGATGAACAGTACGAAATTGTTATCCAAAACTCTGCGTTTGATCGTGCGGTCATGCACCACTCCACTGGCTTCGATATTCCTTTGGAGCGTGTGTTTGACACGATGGTCTGCGCCCAAGCCCACAGCCTCCCCGGATCGCTTGGAGCACTATGTGAAGTCCTGCGCGTCCCTACGGATAAAGCCAAGGATAAAGAGGGGCGCGCGTGGATAGCCCTGTTTTGCAAACCCCAACCCAAGGGCCGCAAAATCCGTCGTTGCACCAGGGAAACGCACCCGGTCGAATGGCAACGCTTCCGCGTCTATGGCGGCCTTGATATCGAAGCCATGCGCGCCGTGTACAAGAAGCTCCCCCGGTGGAACTACAGGGGCTTCGAGCTGGAGTTGTGGCAGTTGGACCAGCGGATCAACGAACGCGGCGTGTGCGTTGACCAGGACTTAGCCGTGGCCGCTATCCGGGCGTGCGAGCGGGCACAAAAGGGATACCGGGCCGACGCTGTGCGGATGACCGAAGGCGCCGTGGATAGCTTCACGCAACGCGATAAGCTGTTGGTTCACTTGCTTGAGGCGTACGGCGTCGCGCTGCCCGACCTGCAAATCAGCACGTTGGAACGGCGTATTGACGATCCCGACTTGCCGCAAGAGCTGCGCGACATCCTGGCGGTGCGTCTCCAGGCTTCCAAGAGTAGCGCCAGCAAGTACAAGCGCGTCATGTCGGGGGTTAGCTACGACGGCAGGCTACGGGGCTTGCTGGTGTTCTGCGGGGCCAGCCGTACGGGGCGTTGGGCGGGGCGGTTGCTCCAGCCGCAAAACCTTCCCCGGCCAACTATCAAGAATTGGGAAATTGAACTCGGAATTGAAGCGTTGAAAGCCAACGCGGAGGATTTATTATGAACAAGCATTCAGCAGGTATTTTTCTGGTGGTCGCCGGTCTGGTCGGCTGTTTCTTCCACGTTGAGTACAGCGGGTGGGCCATTTTCACGGGCATAGTGGTGCTGTTGTGATCGACTTCAGGGGTTATGAGCATTGGAACAGCCCCGACAACCTTCCCCCGGTCGATTGCCCCCTGGTGATCCTATTTTGTGGCGCTGTGTGGCGCGTTGAGCGCCCCGCGCACGTCGAAAGCAAAGGGCGCCAGCTCACGTACCGGATCAATGAAACCTGGTCTATCAAAGGCCGCTGCCCCTGGACGTATCCCTAGATGACCACAGTAATGGAACTATGCTCCAGCGCCGTCCGAGGCGTGATCGTCGCCAGTCCCGGTAAGAAACTGGTGGTTGCGGACTTGTCCAACATTGAGGGCCGGGTGCTGGCCTGGCTCGCCGGGGAAGCGTGGAAGCTCCAGGCGTTCCGCGACTACGACACCTTCACCGGTGAACTTGACGCCAAGGGCCAGCCGTTGCGCCTTGGGCACGACCTTTACAAACTGGCCTACGCGAAAGCGTTTAACATCCGGCCGGAAGACGTGGAGGACCACCAGCGGCAGATTGGTAAGGTCAAGGAATTGATGCTGGGCTATCAAGGCGGCGTCGGCGCGTATATCACGGGGGCCGCTTCCTACAGTATCGACCTGGAGGCCATGGCCGAAGGCGCTTACGACGATATCCCGAAACGCATCATTGCCGAGGCCGAAAACTTCCTCGAATGGCAGCTTAAGCAGGGTCGCGGGCAATACGGGCTTAGCGACCGGGCATTCATCGTTTGCGATTCCTTCAAACGCCTTTGGCGCGAATCTAACTCGAATATCACAAGCTGGTGGAAAGAGCTTGAGGAAACGTGCGCGCGGGCGATCAACCGGCCCGGCGAAACCTTCACCAGCCGCAAGCTCAAGATCCGCCGCGACGGGGCCTGGTTGCGCATCGGTCTGCCGTCCGGGCGTTGCCTTTGCTACCCATCGCCGCGCGTAGGGGACGACGGGAAGCTCTCATACATGGGGAATAACCAGTACACCCGCAAATGGGAACGCATCGGCACTTACGGCGGCAAGCTGGCGGAAAACATAACTCAAGGCGTGGCGCGCGACGTGCTGGCCTGGGCCATGCCGCGCATCGAGAAAGCCGGATATGAAATTTTGTTGACCGTTCACGACGAAGATATAACCGAAACGCCGGACACCGACGACTATTCGTGTGGAGCCTTGGCGGACCTGATGTCTCAAGGTGAGGAATGGTGTCGCGACTTACCGTTGAGCGCGGCGGGTTTTGAGTCCTACCGTTACAAGAAGGGTTGACACAAGCGTTTCCTTGTATATGCTTGTGCCTACACCCTCTAACTCAAGGCGTAAACCATGGAAATCCTTAATCGATACACAAAAGCTATTCTTTTCACCGTCAAAGCTGAAACCCTGAGCGGTGCAGACCTGTACGGTGCAGACCTGCGCGGTGCCAACCTGCGCGATGCCAACCTGCGCGATGCCAACCTGTACGGTGCCAACCTGTACGGTGCCAACCTGAGCGGTGCCGACCTGCGCGGTGCCGACCTGCGCGGGGCCAACCTGAGCGGTGCCGACCTGCGCGATGCCAACCTGCGCGATGCCAACCTGTACGGTGCCGACCTGCGCGGTGCCGACCTGCGCGGTGCCAACCTGAGCGGTGCCAACCTGAGCGGTGCCAACCTGCGCGATGCCAACCTGCGCGATGCCAACCTGTACGGTGCCGACCTGCGCGGTGCCAACCTGAGCGGTGCCAACCTGAGCGGTGCCAACCTGAGCGGTGCCAACCTGCGCGGTGCCAACCTGAGCGGTGCCAACCTGCGCGATGCCAACCTGTACGGTGCCAACCTGAGCGGTGCAGACCTGTACGGTGCAGACCTGTACGGCGAAAAAATTTCTGTAGCACCCCTCATGCTTAGCGGACTGACCTGGTGGGTTTTCATTACCGAGGGTTTCATGCGGATCGGGTGCCAGCGTCACAGCCATGAGGATTGGACCCACGGATCGGCAGAATTCATCGCCAACATGGACAGTCGCGCAACTGAATTCTGGGGCGCGCACCGCGAAGTACTACTCGGGCTTTGCGCTTTGCAAGCTGCTAAAAAGGAGCAAGCCAAATGAAAATGCGTGAAGAGTTCGAGGCGTGGGTATCGGGCCGCCAGGTATGCAAGAAGTACGGCGCCACATTAAAAAAGGATAACGTGGGATCATACCTAGATTACCGGATTAATGACCGTTGGCTAGCTTGGCAAGCGTCCCGCGCCGCGCTGGGGGATAGCTTGCCTAAACGCCGCGAGCCCTACTATGGAAAAGTTGGGTACGGCCCTTATGGGGAAGGCTGGAACGAATGCTTAGACGTCGTGGAAGAGGTGCTTAAAAATGCTTGAATCTAAAATAGAGGTGTACCTCATCAAGCGCTGCAAAGAGATTGGCGCACTGTGTGACAAGTTCACCAGTCCCCAGCGTCGTTCGGTGCCTGATCGACTAATCACCTTCAACGGGCGCGTGTTGTTCGTTGAGCTGAAAGCTACCGGCAAAAAGCCTACTGAAGCTCAGGTGCGCGACCACGAGCGTCGACGTGCTGCGGGCGCCGAAGTGGTTTGGCTGGATAACATCGAAGAATGCATTGAAGTTGAATGCGCTTTGGTGAAAGGGCGCCCGGTTATGACGGATGGAAATTACAAGGTGATTTGCTGATGGGCCGCAAAGCTGCCTCGGGCAGCCCCTTGGCAAGGGCGCGTATGGCTGCGCATAAAGCTTTTGATCCCAAGTGGCCAGATGGGAAAATGTCTAGGTCTGCGGCTTATGCTTGGCTTGCCAAGGAAATGGGCTTAACAAAAGCTCAGTGCCATATGTTCGAGATGGACGAGGCCCAATGTCAGCGCGTTGTAGCACTGTGCGTTGAGGATGGCTTCGAGGTACTTGATTAATGGCCATTGACTTCGTGCCTCACGAATACCAGGGCCTGATTATCCCTTTCATCCAAGACACGCCACGTTGCGCGGTGTGGGCCGGGATGGGTTTGGGCAAGTCAGTTAGCACGGCCACGGCCATCGTTGCCCTGGACATGACCGAAGACGTTTATCCGGTACTTATCGTTGCCCCCAAGCGCGTGGCGAAAACCACTTGGCCTGGCGAGTTCCGCAAGTGGAACCACCTTAAGCACTTGAAGGTTTCCGTCATTTGCGGGACGGCGAGAGAGCGTGTTCTCGCCTGCAAGGCCAAGGCTGATATCTACACCATCAACTTCGAACAATTGCCTTGGCTGGTGGAACACTTTGGGGATCGCTGGCCGTTCCGCGTTGTGGTAATCGACGAGGCGACAAAGTTGAAGGGCTTCCGGCTGCGCCAGGGGACCACCAGGGCCAAGGCGCTGGCACGGGTGGCCCATACCAAGATCAAGCGCATGATCTTGCTCACGGGCACGCCAAGCCCCAACGGCTTGAAGGATTTGTGGGGGCAAATGTGGTTTGTGGATAAAGGCGAACGCCTGGGCCGAACCATGGATGCCTTCACCCATCGTTGGTTTCGCAAAGCCCATACCGGGTTCGGCGTCGAGGCTATCGAGTGTGCGCAAGAGCAAATCCAATCCGCATTGCGTGACGTGTGTATAACCGTAGACGCCGCCGACTGGTTCGACCTGGAGGCGCCTATCGCCAACCGCATCATGGTTGACCTCCCGCCGAAGGCTGCCGCGCTATACCGCGAGATGGAAAGGAGGATGTTCATGGAGCTGGCGGGAGGCGAGAAAATCGAAGCGCTCAACGCCGCCGCCAAGACACAAAAGTGTCTGCAAATCGCCAGCGGTGCCGCGTACCTGGAGGGTGGGAACACGCAATGGGAAGTGCTCCACGACAAAAAGCTTGAAGCGCTGGATGAGGTGATTGAGGAGGCTTGCGGGATGCCCGTACTGGTGGCCTATAACTTCAAGTCCGACTTGGCCCGGCTGAAGGCGCGCTACCCTAAGGGCATCGACCTATCATCGAAAGACGGATTGGAAAGGGCTATCGCTGGCGAGGGGGAAATCTGGTTCGGGCACCCGGCAAGCATGGGCCACGGCGTGGACGGCTTGCAGTACCACACGAATATCCTGGTGTTCTTTTCGGTGAACTGGAACCTTGAGGAACACCTACAGATTATCGAAAGGGTGGGACCGACGCGCCAGCGCCAGGCTGGTAAGAAACGCCCGGTGTTCATCCATTACATTCTGGCGACGGATACGGTGGACGAGATGGTTTTAGAAAGGCTGGAAAGTAAACGCGAAGTGCAGGACATTTTGCTCGCCGCGATGCGTGTTCGGGGCGTGGCGTGATTTGGGGTAGCGTATGCCCCCTGCACCCCGAACTTGAGGGTGAAAGGCACAACGGAGGGAATTGCCCTGAATGCGTGAAGGTTACAAGGGCTGCTTATAATGAGCGGACAAGAGAAAAACGCTTGGAGAAAATGAGGGCATATAGGGTAAAGAATGCCGAGCGGGTTAAGCAAACCCAAAAAGAATGGGCGGATAATAACGGCGACTACATCCGTAATATAAATTTACGGCGCATAGGTTTCACGCTTGATTTGATGAACTCTTGCATGGACAAACAAGGTGGAAAGTGCGCTATTTGCTCCGTCGAGCTGCGCACACTCCCCCGCAAACAGGTACACGCCGATCACTGCCACGATAGCGGGCAAGCACGCGGCGTTTTATGTCACCACTGCAACACTGGCCTGGGGGCCTTTCGGGATGATCCCGAAAGGCCCAAGAGGGCCATTGAATACTTGGAAAACCCAACTTTGGAGCCTTTAGTATGACCAACGAAGCAAAAACCGCGATGGATACGCAAGTTGGCGGCGACCATTACAAGAAAATGAAAATCCAGCCAATGACCTATAGCATGGCCAACGGTCTGGACGCTTGCCAGCACACGATTATTAAGTATGTGTCGCGCTTCCGGGATAAGGGGGGTATTGCGGACCTGGAAAAAGCACGTCATACCCTTGACATGCTTATCCAGTTTGAAAAGGAGAAAACTACTTAGGGTTCTGGCTTGAGTTAGCCAAGAGAACGTCCTTGGACTGGCTCGAACGGCTGGACCCAAAGTAGAAAGCGATAACCTGTTCGCACTTCGCGGACAGGTAGCCCACCAGCGTTCCGGCCAGTACGCTATCGACCTTGGCATAGCCGAGTAACGTACTGGCCACCATGGCGATGAAAGCCCCCACAATGCAGTACGCGAGCACGGTTAGCGTGTGGGACTTATCCGCCACTTGCATGGCCCGTGCGTTCGCCCGGTCCGCCACCTCACTGGCGTAAACATCCGCCTCGTACTTGAGGCTGAGCTGCAACATCGTCTCCTGGTGGGTTAGCTCGAACTGCCGAGCCTGTAGGACCGCCTCGGGGCTCGCTGTGAGCTTCTCGAGGATGCCGGCCGGATCACCAGACGCCGCGCCTATAGCAGACGCGAGAGCCGCGCCCATGGCCGCCCCACCGGGGATAGGCAACGCCGCCCCGAGCAGGGGAAGCCCAATTTTGGCCAGTGCGGCCCCTAAATCTGTCCAGTTCATGGCTTTACTCCAAATGCAGCTTTAGCCGATTCCCACAGAACCTGGCGATCCGCCAGGCCGTTTACGCCGCCGTTGATGCGCCGAGTCAAGGCTACAAAGTCGCCGGAGTCCGCCAGGGCGTTGCAACCGTTGGCATTCCAGAACCAGGCCGCCGAACGTGCCGCGTTCGCTGGGTCTTCAAGCAATTCCGGGTGGTTGATAAGGTCCAGGTTTAAGGCCCGGCCCGCACTGGTGTAATTCGCCCGGCCCGTGACCTGGATTAACCCCCGGCCCCGGAACTTGAAACCGTCCCCGGTCTGCGTGTTGCCAAGGTCCTTTCGGCCCTCATATTTTACCTGTGCGGTGGTCGGTCCCCACAGTTCGCGAACATAGACCAGGTAGCCACTTTCATGGCCCACCTGCGCGATGAAAGCGGCCTGGCGTTCCGGAGTGGTAATCCCGAAACTGGCCATGGCTTTAGTGAGTGGGTCCGCCCACTTGGCCGCGCGGGCCAGGGGGATGTTCATCGCTTCCGCAAGCGTGGTCGGTGTCATGTTGGCTTATCCTGTTTTTGCGCAACGGTCTGCGCAATCTCTGATATACGTTGCTCAAACCGGGTGTTGGCCCGTTCTAACTTGTCGTCAATCCTGTCGCCAAGCACCTCAAGCCGCTCATCCATGCGTACGCTTATCCGGTCGAGCTTCGTAAAAAGCGCATCGCTGAATTTATCCAACTGTGCTTCCACGCTTTGGAGTTCGCTTTTCCTGGCGAACTCTGTAGCGGTGTGCAGCGCTTGCGCGCTGAGGTCCGTTTTTAACACGGCAATCTCCCGCGTAGCATCCTTGAGCTGGTTGTGCGTCTCCCGGAGGAAGTACCCCAAGATGCCTATAGCCCCCGTTCCTACATACGGCAAGAGGTCTGTAATTTCCATGGTCGATAGTCCCTAGTTTGAGTATTTAGAACCACAAATTTGTACAGACAGGGGCGTGTTCGTGGGCGTGGTGCCGACGTAGCAGTTCAGCACGAAGCGCGAAGCCGTCAGCGGCTGAAAGCGGATCGATTGCACCAGGCTTACGCCAGTGGCTGCGGAGTCGGCGGGGTTAGCCGTTACCGTGTAATCCAGCACGGTAAGGCCGAAGAAACCAGCGGTGCAGTCGAACTGGTAAACGCCCGTGCTGGTCCGCGTGCAGCTTATCGACGTTGCGTCGCCGCCTAGAATCGTACCGTTGACATCCACCAACACTGGCGTGGTGAGCGCGTACTTTTTCGATCCAACAAGCGAGGTCGTTTCGTTAAAGGTGCAGTACTCATCCGGGATAACCTTGCACACCGAACTATCCGTTTTCCAGAAGGGGCGCGCAGCGCTGGGGACATAGCCCGAAACGCTAAGGAAGTGGCAGCCTTTCAGAATCACGGTAACAGTTCCGCCCCCGGTGCTGTGGGCCTGAATGTTGGTCAAGGTGAAGTTGGCCCCCGCGCGCGCGAAGACCCCACCCTCGATGATAACGGTAGCTGGAGAGGTGCCGAGGTTGTCAATGTATAGGTCTGCAACGCCCGCGTTCAGCTCAAAGTAAGGTTGGGTAAACGTGATCACGGGGGCGATCTGGTCGGCGGGGATGGTCAACACCATGCCGCATGAGCTGGTCGCTACGGTGCCGTTGCCCTCGACGGTGAGCGTATCAAAGTGACTGGCTGCGCCAACCTCTGCTACGATCCCGTTGGAGGTGGCGTTACCCACTTTCACGCGCGACCAAATCATGCTGTTCGGGCCAGATACGGCGTTGCTGTTGTTAGTGATAATCCCCTGATAGCAACCTTCGATAAGGATGTCCTCCAGTTTGGAGGTCAACACCGAGTCCAGTTGAAGCCCTAATTTCAGGTTTTTGGCGGTGTACTTCTTGATGTCGGTATAGGCCTTGGTCTTGACGAGGATACCGCTTGAGCCGCTGTTTGTGGTGTTCGGCAGATTGCGCACGGGGTTGGTGATAGTCAGGTTTTCAACGCTGTCATTGCCCGAAAAGTTTTGGGTGACTGGGTAGCTGCCGAGGCACTTAAGAGCAAAATCAGTGCCGTTGGCCACAAGGATACTGTTCGCCCACGAATCGCCCAATACGCCATAGCGCTTGCTAATGTACCCGAGGAACGAGGTGGTAACGCCTGCGGGGGTGTTCGTGGTGTAGTCGATCACCAGGGGGGCGGTTACGAGGTAAGTGCCCGTGCTGATGCGGATACCCGCGCCCGGCGCGATAGCGGTTTGCAGGATGGTGGTGTCGTCCGTTGCGCCGTCACCCTTGGCGCCCCACTGGCGAACGTCCATAAGGGTGGTTGTGGCCAGTTTCCAGCGGCCCCCGTCTGTTGCGACAATAACCGTGCCCCCGTTGGAAGGCGTGGTTGTATCCGCGATGTCGAGATAGTAATTCCCGCCGCCGCCGTCCCCACGGGCGTAGTAGCCCTGGACCGTGGCGTTTTTAACTTGGGTTTTGTCCAGGACTTTCAGCGCGGCGATGGTCTGCACCGTAACAGTGGCCGATGCAGTAAACACCGCGATGGCGTCGGCAACACTGGCCAGCATGTCCGGGATTGTGGTATCCCAAATGGTCACGTCCGAGGCGTCTTTTAGGATCTGCCGGTAAGCGCCTAACCCGAAAATGACGGCCTCCCCCCTGGCGTTCAGGATCACGGGGTTGGTGTTCAGGATAGTCATTGCGGGATCTTGATAGGTATCTTTTGGGGTCAGGGTGCTAGCCTGATAGAAGAACACCTTGCCGCCCGCCAGGGGGTGGCCGTTGCCATCCGTAAAAGCCTGTTTGCCGTTGGGCAAGAGTAAGCCGGTAGCCATTGTTTGATCCCTTTTCCTAAGTTATGGCGCGGTTATTTCCGCGCCGGTATTTTGATAGCTATTTGACTACTTTGCTTGCCCGCTGGTCGGGGCGCCCCGGCTCAACATTTTTAGAATAGACGTGGTGGCCGCACTTCCCTTCGGCTTGAGCATTTCCGCGCTTTTCGGATTCAACAGGTAATCGATCAACTTGGCTTCGATTTCTGGCCCTTGAGCGTTCATCGCCCGTGCGCCCATCGAGCCCGCCTGTTGCCCAAGCAACGCGCCAACCGAACCGCCGACAGGGCCACCTAACGCATAGCCCAACGTTCCACCGACACCCGCTGGCGTGACGCCGCCGATGACTGAGCCAATCTTACCGGGGGCGATGGAGTCGATTAGCTGGTTGGTCGCCAGGTTCTGGAAGGTATTAGAGCCAATCGACATACCCCGCGCGCTGTTGGCTTCGCGCTGCAAATCCTTATGCAGGTTGCGCAGACCGGCCAATTGCTCATCACTGATCGACTTGGCCTCGTTGCTGCCTGGCGCGTTGCGCAGCTTTTCGATTTTGTCGATAGCGGCCTTGGCCTTCGGCAACGTGATCCTGTTCGACGTGGAGTCGGTCAAGTTCAGGTTTTGCAGGAAGCTTTGCGCATTGACCGGCTTGGACATCTCTGCGTAGGTTTTCCGGTAATTCGCGAAGCCCGGCGCGGCTTTCTCCATGGCATCGTCAAGCGAGTCACGGACCTGGATCAACTGGCGCGCAGCCTGTTGCGCCGACGAGTTGTCACGGCCGGCGACCATTTCCAACTGGTCGTTTATCGACTTGCGAATCCCATAGAGCTGCGCCACGTCCGATTGTGCGCCGTCCGGCCCGAGGTCCAGTTTGCCGCGCACTTCGGAGAGCGCGTTTGTAACCGATTTGCGCTGGCCTTCCGGGCTTTTCAGGATGTCGTCGATGGTCGCGATAACAGGATTGGTGTTCGCCGGACGAGCGCCCTGCAAGCTGGCTTCGCGCAGTGGTGCCGTTATGGCGTCGCGCGCCGCTGTGGCTTCCGCCAGGGTTTCCGGCGTCCCCTTGATGCCCTCAAAGAAGGTATTGCGCGCGGCGTAGTTTTGCAGTTCGCGTTCCGTGAACTCGTTCGGCGCGCGGCCCTTCGCTGCACGCTCAAGCGCAGCAATGCCGCCATTGCCGGTGGCCTGGGCCAACGTTGGCTTGGAGCCCGGTACGTACTCGGTGAAGTCGGCGGCGGTGCGGCCGCCAGCGGCGGCACGGGTAACGGCCGAGCTTGGGAGCAGGCCGCCAGTCTCGGCCGCCGATGGCGCAGCGGCTGGGGCTTCCCCGGAAGCAATGCGCGCCGCGTCGTCCATTTGCGCAGCGGCTGGCGAATACTTGGCCGCTTGGCCCTGGAGCATCTCCGTTGCGATCCGGTCCCGGCCGGCCACGGTGAAAGGTGCCACGGCGGACTGGACCAGCTTTTTACCGTAGCCGACGACGGCGCCCGCTACAGGCAGCGCGGCACCGAACATCGCCCCATGCAACGCCGCGCTTCCGGTAGACACGTCAGGTTGGCCGCCCGACAAGAGCGCGCCGCCCGCTGCGCCCTGCGCGGCGTTATAACCCATGCGCGAAAGTAGACCACCTTCGCCCCTGAGGAATGTTCCCACCTTCGCGGCGATTTCCGGCGATACCTTCGCAGCATCCGCCAGGGCGCCAGCGCCTTTAGTCAAGGCCACTTCACCGCCCGCTATCGGCAGCATCATGCCGGCCAGGTTGCCACCTGCGCGCAATAGCGTCCCCTGGATACCCGCGTCCGGGTTGCGCGCGTCGTACGCTTGACGGGCGGCGGTGTTGGAGGCCAGTTGTTCGGCGCCGGTTGGCATGTTGACGCCGGCTTTCTTGAGCAGGCCAGTAAGCCCAATCTTTTCGGCGCCGCTCGCCAGCCACTCCGAAGGGGCGTCGAGGGATTCGCTGATACCTTGGCCGATGGCGTTCGCGTTGGCCACGCCTTGGCGGCCGTAAGCTTCCACGAAACCCGGAATGTTCCCCGACATAAGCGAATCGACCACGCCTGGAGGCTGCGCCGCCGCTGTAGGAGCGGCCGTAGGCGCAGCCGGGATAGAGGCGCCGGTTGGCGCAGCGGGAGCAGGTGTTGACACCGTGGGAGCGGGCGCGCCGAACGTCTCGCTGAAATAGTCCGGGATACCTCCCGTTGGCGCCTGGACGGCCGAAGGCGCGGCCCCATAAGTTTCGCTGAAGTAGTCCGGGATCGCGTCGGCCTTGGCCGCTGGCGGTTGCTTGAGCCCGCTGTAGTCTTGCCGTGCTGGCTGCGCCATGGCCTGTGGTGCCCCGTAGTTATTGGAGACTTTCGCCAGGTAGTCGCGGGTACGCGGTCCCCAGTTGGCTTGGTCGGTGCCGCCATGATACGCCAAGATCGCCTGCTGAGGGTCGCCGTAGCGGCGAAGGTTTTCATCCAGGAGCTTGGCCACACCCACTATGGACTGGTATGGGTCCGTGGGGTCGATCCCTAACGCTTTCGCGGTGGCCGGGGTCTGTTGCCCCAGTCCGCTAGCGCCGCCCGACTTAACGGCCTGCGAGCTTTCCGGTGCGTAGGCGTTCGGGTTGCCGTTGCTCTCCGTGTGGATCACCGCCGCAATTAGCTGGGGGTCAACATTATACTGTTGCCCCGCTTGCGCTATGGCGTCGCCCCATTGGGCCATGCCGCTCATTGGATCAACCCGTTATAGCGAGCCAGGTTATAGGACTTCTTGAAAGCTTCCTGTTCGCGCGGCGATAACCCGTCCATCATTTTAGTCATGTGGTCGCGGTCCATGTCCTGCGCGGCGAACACGCGCGGGTCGATTTGCTTGTTAAAGTCGCTGGAGAACTGGTTGAATTTCTCAGGCGGCAAACCGCTGTTCTGGAACGCCAGGTTTTTAGCCTGGAGCGCGCGTTGGTTGGCGATCAACACTTGAATGATTTGCTCGTTCCCGAGTTTGGTCAAACTGGTGTTTGGGTTGCCCGCAACGGCGGAAGCCAATTTGGCATCCGATCCCGCGCCCAAGGTTTGCGACATGCCTTGCGCCAGGTTGGTGGCGTACTTGTGGAACTCCTCTTGGCTGGCCACGTTCTGAGGGTCAATGCCGCCGAACTTCTTAGCGATGTCCGGGGACACCTGCAAGGCCAGCGCTTTGGCTTGGCTCGCCCAATCGGCGGTTGGCCCTGGCGTAAAATCTTTCAACGCGGTGCGCATGTTCTGGAGCTGGTAGACAGCCTGAGGCGCGGCGTCGGCCTGAGCTTGCAGCGCCAACACGTTATCGGCTGAGCCTTTCGCCAGCGTTTCCGCCGCCGTCTGAGAGCCAATCGCGGGTGCGGTTTGCAAACCTGGGGCGCCTTGAGGTGCCATGCCCGGAGCGCCCCCCCTTGGCTGAATGCGGCCTGTGCCAAGATCGCTGCCCGGTGCCCCTGGTTGGCCCACTGCGCCGGTTGGCGCCTGGCCCTGCATTTGCAGCCATTGCGCGGTTGGCACTTCGCGGGTGGTGCCGGTGTTCGGGTCGAAGAACTGGCGAGGCGCCGCCGATTCGCCGGGGGTCAGCGTGTTCGGGATAAACGTCGAGCTGCCTTTTGGTTGGCCGGTCATTGGGTCAATCGCGAGGATGTTCGAGCCGGCCCCGTTGTTGATGACCTGGGTTTGAGGCATAAGGGATTGCAGGCGCGCGGAGTCCTGGCCGAAGCCGACATACTTCTGTTTCACCCATCCGCTGAGCTGGGCCGGGTCTGTAGGCATGTCCGACGTGAAGCTCACGGCCTCTTCCGGCGAGAACAGGCCCTGTTTGATGCCTTGGGATGCCATGGCCATAACCGCGCCGGGGGTCATGTTGCCGGACGCCAGGAGGCCGCCAAAACCGTTAGACAGGAAGCCGATACTATCCCCGGCGAGCTTGAGTTTGCTAGCGTCGTATTGCACCTGGGCGTTCTGGTTTTGCAGCATTTGAGACTGAAACGCGGGAAGGTTGTACGCCGCGTCCGGGCTCTGCGCAATCAAGCCGAAAGCCTTTTGGATATCAGGTTGACCGGTCGCCGGGTCGATGGACTGTTGCAACGCTTGCGACATGGCCATGTTCGATTTTTGTTGCATGATCTGGCCCTTGAGCTGCGTAGCGCCCATGAGCGTCTGCATCAAGTTCGGAGCCGGTTGCCCTGCGGCAATGGACGGATCAATAGGCATGGTGTCCCCCTTATTTGCCGTACAGGGCGTTGTAAAGCATGTAGTTATTCGCGCCGTTCTGCGCCGCGTTGCCCACACCCATGATTCCGGCCGCTTGGGCGTTACCCGATTGGACCTGGAAGTTACCCGCGTTCGCTGCGCCGGAAACCGAAGCTTGCCCTTGTTGCGCGGCCGAGTTTTGGCCGACGTTTACGAGATTTTGCAGGTTGCCGACGTTGTTCTGCGCCAGTTGGGTGTTCGTGTTGAAGGTTGACAACGCGCGGTTGTACTGGTCGCCGTAAGTCTGATCCGCCAAACCGGTGGCGTACTGGCTGAGCCCTTTGGCCTGCGCGCCCGAGAGCTGGAGCCCCTGCGCCGCCAGGCTGTTGTTCGTATTCTTGAGCCCTTGGGTTAGCGCGAACTGATAGCCCGGCGTTTGGTCCAGTTGCGAGGGGTCGAACTGGAACTGCTGTTGGAGGATAGAATTAGGATCGGCGCCCAACGGCCCTTCCCGCGCGGCGTTCAAGTTCCCCTGGAGCCGGTCCAGTTGCCGCTGTACTTCCTTAGGCTGGTAGCGATCCCACCCGTTCTGTGCGGCGGTGGCCCGGTAAGCGTCGATAGCTTGCTGAGCACTGGCCACTGCGTTGGGGTCAGATACACGTTGGTAGCCCATCGCGGCCCACAAGGGGTTGATAGCGGTTTGGCCTAAGTCGGAGTAGGGGGCCAAGTCCGCGCGCATCCGCGCCGTCGCCTGGTTCTGGCCCTCGGTCGCCTTGTTAGCGGAAGCCGCTTGCTTGCTTGCGGCGGAATTCGACGCTACCGCACCGATGACGGCGGCCCCTGCTATTGCTGCGGCTGGCATGTTGCCCCCTTGCTGATTCCCAGCATGATCTGGTCGAGTTCCTGGCCATTTTTCAGGAAGCTACGCGGATTGGTGCCATATCTTACCATGCCTGCGGCTCCTGCGAGACGTTCCGCCAGGGCGTTACCGACTGGAACACTGGTGATGAGTCGCCGGCATTCCGTGTTATCGAAAATCCATTCGACGCAAAGCTTTGCGCAAGCCTGAGCCCTTGACCCCCACGCACTGGGGAGCAGGCAAGTATGCACCTCCCACATAATCGCGTTGTGCTGGTGGAGTACGAAAAGCCCGAGATACTCGTGGCCCTCGAACATCCCCAAATAAGTCAGCGACGGGGACGCCTGGAACGCTTCCCGCGCCGGGCTCCCATCGTCTGAAATGCTGGGCCATATACGGCGGTGCCTCATGGTGGTTGTCACAAGATCCAAATCATCAAGTAGTTTTGCTTTCATTTGATCCTGTGGCCCCCGAAAAACACGGTGTTCTGCCCTGGAAATGTTGTGTCGGCAATGCCCGTGAAATGCACAAACGTTACCGCATCGCCCGCCACCAGGCGCATAGGCGGCGAAGTCCCGACAGCCACAGCCTGCCCATTAGTCGCGCTGTTGTCCGACAACGTGCACTTCTGCGCACCGTTTACAAAGATCGAGATTAGCCGGCGCGTTGCTGTTACCTGGCCGCCAGTCACTCCCGCCGTGAATATGTATGTTCCGCTAACGGCGGGAGTGAAAACCGAAGTACCGGTCGATAGCTCGCTGAGGTCGTCAAAGAGTTTTGTGTAGCTGGTGATAATCGTTTGCGTGTTCGCCGGTATGGCCTGCGCTGCGTTCTGGAAAGCGGAAAAGCAACTAATAGATCCGGGGATTGTGTCGAGCTTCGCCTTATCCGCCGCCGACATACTCCCCGCTGCGCCTGAGGTCGCCGCTGCAATGCTAATCGCTGGTGCTGCGCCTCCACTGGAAACGATAGGTGCCGTGCCAGTAACGCCCGTGACGGTAGCGCCTGTGCCAATCCCGTTTAGCTTTACTTTGTCGGCGGCGGACATAGCGCCGTCCGCAACGGTGGTGGCGTTGGTGATGGAGATTGCCGGTGCTGCGCCGCCTGAGGAAACGATGGGCGCCGTTCCACTCACCCCCGTTACGGTAGCCCCGGCGCCAATCCCGTTTAGCTTTACCTTATCGGCCGCCGACATGCTGCCGTCTGCGATGGTGGTTGCCGCCGTAATGCCTATGACCGGCGACGCGCCGCCGGAGGAGGTTATCGGCGCGGCGGCGGTTACGGCAGCTACAGCGGCGCCGCTAGTGACGCTATCGAGCTTCGCCTTATCCGCCCCCGACATGCTCCCCGATGAGCCGGGGGTGGCTGCGTTGATGGTGATGATCGGATCAACGCCGCCCGTGGACACGATGGGCAGTCCACCCGATACGGAGGTCACGGGCACCCGGCCTTCCGAGCCCCCCGTACGGCGTAGCAGGGTGAAAAAGAAGTCGTGCCACACAAGGTTAATGTACCCGTTAGGGTCGATAACCGGCGTGCCTACGCCCGGGACTTCTGCGGGAATCGTTGCGCCGGCCATCAGGTCGCACTCGGGATCAATTGGAGGAAAGCGCCATTAAGCGCGGTTGGAAACGCCGCCGTCCAGGAGAGTTCAAACACGCGGTCGCGGGCCATGCCCAACCGGAGGAAGCGAACGTCGTGTATGTACTCGCCCCGTGCGCCGAGCGTGGCACTTGTTACGCCTTGCCAGGAATAACCCTTGGTGTCACTCCAGCGCAAGCGTATCTCGGCCTCCTGGCCAACCCCTGCCGCGCCTACCTGCATTGCCGCCTGTAGCTGCGTGTATACAACGCGCTTGCCATCGTTGAGCAAGTGGGGGAAGGATCGCACCCGGCGTATCTCGTCCCCGTCGTCGGTGTACTGGTCCTGCGACAGCTCGTACAGGTTTCCGCTTTCGTAATCCCCCACAAGATGCACGCTGCCCAATGCGAAGGTGTAGCAGTTCGCGCGGTGGCGGGTGAACTCCCCCGAAGGCAGTAGCGCCGCGCGCTCAAACCACTCGTCCGCCGATATGTCGAAAACCCATGTTTTATTGGCGGTGGGGAAAGTCAGTACATACCAGAAGTGCCCGGAGAATTGCTCTACCCAACCGATTGCATCGTCAACCTTGGAGTAGGTTTGAAACTCGGCCTCGATAGCGAAGTTGCTCACTCGCTGGCGATCATAGTTCATGGTGCGCATGACCATGCGCGATCCCTGGGGGGTTTGGCTGATCCAGTAAATGGAGCCATCCGCCTGGGCCAAGCTATGTTTAGCCGCGCATCCAAATTGCAGGAAAGTGCCCGAAACCCTGGAGAACGTGAAGGCTGAGCCCCCTGTGTTGGTCCAAATCTCGGTAGTGGCCTCCCCGAACAAGAATACGTTCCGGCGCGTGGCCATGACGCCCACCAGCAAGTCAGGGGCGCCGGCTTTACTGGCGAAGTCCAGGGGGTCGAAGTTGGTTTTGTTTAGAAGCGAGATGTAAAATTGCTGGGTGCCGGGGCGGTTGAATAGGAAGTACCCGTCCACGATGTCTACCCTGTCGGAGCCATAGAACGCTTCGTCAGTGATTTGCGCGAAGGTCAGGTTGACCAAATCGATGGTATAGCCTGCGGGGCTCCCGTCCACCAGCACGACGGAGGTGCCGTTGTCGGCCATATAGCACGGGGTAAGCGCGGTCCCCACCATCAAGCCCACGTCCGTGAAGGTGCCGTCTGCGTTAACGTTCACGACCTTCTGCCCGATGACCCCCAACACCCGCCCGTTGGTGGCGGTGTACAGGCAACGCCAAACGTTATAGGTGGTAGTGCCTCGGCGCTTTAGCCCTGGCGTTGGGTAGTACGTTGTAGGAAACGGCGCATCCTCGGGGTTCTTCTCCGGGTACAGGTTCACGCATCGTTGCGCGGACGCTATCAAGCTGCGCGAAGAATACGCGCCCGTGGTTAGGTTCACTTTCATGACTTAGCGATCCGAGTAGAAGTTGTACGCGCCTTGGCGCGACAGGCCACGGGGGAAAACCAACTTGCTAATTTGGACGTTCGCCGCGCGGATGGCTTCAAGCGATGCGGCGGCGAGTTCCGCCAGGCCCATAGGTAACGGGAGCGCGTAGTGGATGCACAAGCGGCCCGCCAGGTTCAAGACGATAGCTTCCTCGTACTCGCCGGGCAACAACAAATCGTCGTAAGCCGTGGCGAAGTTTTTCAAGGGGACCAAGGTTTGGATATGAATCTCGTACGACGGCGCGGGGATCGGCCAAACGTGGAGCGTGCCCGTTGGGTACGTCGGCTCATACCACACCGCCTGGGGCATGGAGGACATTGTTTTGAGCGAGATACGCCCGAAGTCCGTGGCCGAGTGGATCAAGTCCAGGCCGTAGTCCACAGGCAGCCCCGGCGTGCCAAGCTGGCGGCAGTAAGCCGAAATGAGGTTTGGCGGCCGGGGGATGTTGAATTGGGCGGCAGTGCCCACCGTGTAGGTGGGCGAGCCGGTGCCAGCGAAAGCCGTATCAACAATCTGGAACACGATGTTGCGGCGGATTGACCACTGCGCAAGCATCATGTTCAGCAGTTTGAAGGTATCGGCGGTGTCTTCTGGCGTAGCAGTCTGACCTATGCCCAATACGCCGGCCTGTTTTAACGCCAGGTTCATAAGCTCAATGGGCGTAGTCATGTCGGTTATACCAGGTCGTGGGTTTGGCCTGCATTTTCCGCTTCTTTAGCGGCGATAGCCAGCGCTAAGGACTCGGCCTTAGAGTTGCTGCGGGGCTTCAGGCCAAGCGCATGCGCCTTAGCCAAGAGGGCTTCGCGATCCCCTTCGGAGTAGGTGTCGGGTTCTTCGCCTTCGCCGGCTTCCGCTGGAGTATCAAACCAGTCTTTGCCTAAATCCTTTTCGGCGTCCGCGTCTTCGACAACGCAAGCGGCGTGTTCAGCGTGGTACTTCCACTTTGGAAATTCCATGGGGGGATCCTCAGTTGAACGGGTCGGCGGGTTTGGCGATGGCGCGTACAAACCAACTGAAACCCTGTTGCAAATTGGTTTTCGCCAGGGAAAGGGCGCGTGGATCTACGCCTTCAATCTGACTGACCCGCTTGTACAGTTCGCCGGCTTCGGCTTCCAGCGCTTTGATAGAGTTCATCCCGTCAATCTCGGCCTGACTCAAATCCCGGTATCCGCTGATTTTCTTGTGCTGGTTATCCATGGGGTGATCCTCGAAAGACATGGGAAAAGCGCCCTCCGGGGCGCTTTTGTTGCTGGTGGGCCGACGTTACAGAATGTCGGCGACAGCCGTGCCCCACTCCGGACGGATAGTCGTATAACCATACAGCACGTCGAAACGGCTGATAAAGTTATCGTTCGTCACGTCGTAACCCGTGATGAAACGCATCGACACACCGTCGTAGGTTTCGCGGAAGGCTTCGTGTACCCCACGTGGCAGTTCCAGGTCGGCGGTGGCCATGGTGATAGCCATCGGGTCCATCACGAAGTTTTTGCGGAAGGTGACACCCGCGCCGCCTACCAGGGTGATCAACGCGCCGTTGGCTGGCGATGCAGTCACGGTGCCGTAAGCCACGTTGCCTACGGTGATCGCTGGATAGATCGGGATAACGGTTGCCGCTGCCGCAACGTCCGCCGTTACTGCGAACTGTTTCAGTTCGCCGGTAGACTGTTTGGTGACAGGGTTGGTGCCGAACACACCAGCAATGACGATCACGTCGCCCTTCTTGAAGGTGCCGGTGATAGCCGCTACCGTCAGGTTGGAACCGGTTTGACCTGCGCCCGCTACAGCGCCAGCGGTATAAGTACCGTTGGTGTGCTTGATAACGGTCTGGTCCATGCCCCAATCAAGGCCGAGGGTGTTAATGCCCATCTCGCCGGTCTTGTACTGTTCGCCAATCTTTTGTTGGTTGTTGAACAGGCCAGCCAGGGAGCCAACGGTGCGGGCCTGGGTGCGCGGATCGAGGATCGCCTTGCGCAGACCTTTAGCGTTCATGCGCGGGGTCGAGGTCAAGTCCAGCATTGCGCCAGCGTCCAGCCAGGCGCCAGCGTCCGGGGTAGCAATGGTGCCCGAGCTGTCGGCAGTGTTGCGGCCCTTGAAGGTCAGGTTACAGAAACCTTCTACGCCGTTCATGATGTCAACCGCAATGCCACCCGCTAGGGTGTTCATGGCTGGCAACAGGATGCGATTGCTGTAGTCATCCAGGGACAACGCACGTTCGGCCGAGGTGAAAGCTACGTCAACACCTTTTTGGGTGGCGACGGCCAACGGCGTGGAGCGTTCGGCGGTGTCCTGGGGGGTAGCAACACGGCCGTTCCTTACGGTGTAGTCGTTCGGCAGACGTACGCGCAGAGTGGAGCCAATCTTGGCGCCAGTCTTAGCAAAGCTGTCGTCATACTGGGTGTCGATGTTGTTCAAAAACAGGTTAGTGTTTTTGAAGATCCGCAACGCCTCGCGGGTAATCATGTCGGGCGTTAAAAGGGCGTTAGCCATGGTCTGTAGTCCTATACTCGAGTTTTGGCGGTTTTATTCCGCCAGGCCATCCATTCCTCGGTTGTCATGTCGCCGGGCGCTTTATGCGACCTGGCGGAACTGTCAACCGGCGTAATGGGTTTCGGTGCATCCGATACAGCTTTAGGTGCCGGGGCTTTCGCTACCTTGGACGACAAGCGTTCAAGTTCGCGCCCCTGTTGCAACGGCGACAAGGCCAGGATTCGCGCAGCTTCCTCGGGGTTTTTTCCGAGGTGGTAAATCACGGTGTGGGCGTCGTCCATGCCGAGCAGGTTTTGTACTTGCTCGTTCGTAATGCCCAACGCATCCAGGGTCTGGACGGCTTGCGTGAAGTCCGGGAACACCTCGGCGCCCACTTTCGCGACACTTACGCCGCGTTCGTGTACCGCTTGTTCCTGGGCTTTCTGCATTGCCCGTTGTTCCACCAGCGCGTCGATATCAGGCTGTTCGCCTGGGGTATGCGCTGTCGGCTCCTTGCCTTCCCCTTTCTGCGATTGCTCAAGAATGGCCCGATACCGTGCCGATTCCTGTACCGCTGTTTCCGCTTTGCGTTCTGCGTCGTGCCGCTGGCGAGTCAGCTCCCCAATCCGTTTGATAGCCCATGCGTTGGGGTCTTTCGACTTTTCCGCCTGTTGCTCATCGGTTAGGGCTTCTGGTTCTGCCGTACTGGTGGACTGGTCCAGTGTTGTAACGCCCGGCTGCGTCGATTCGCCTTCCTGGCTGGTTGGATGCACCTGAGTTTCGTCAGTCATGGCCTTGGCTCGCAAGTAATCAGCATTCGGGAAACCGCCGAAAGTCGGTATTAAGTGCGTACTCTATCTGGCAAGAAAAGAGTACGCACCTTGTGTTTACTAGCGGTTGATCTGGATGTTGTAAACACCAGCCAGGGGAACCAACGCGCCAGCGGTGGGGTTGATGAACGTTACCGTCAGCGTGTTGCGAGCTGAGACGCGGGCCAAAACCGGCGATACGCCGGCCGTGATGCCCGGTGGCGACACGTCTACAAAGTCGCCCACTTGCAGGCCGGTAACAGCGAAACTCTGTTCGGCGCATGTCGCGGCGGCGACAGATACCGGGGTCAAGGTAACGCTGATCTTTTCCGCCACGCTAAGCGTATCGGAAGACATGTTAGAGACACCTGCGTAGTTAGCCATGGTTAGAACCCTTGCATTGGAGGTTGTTGCAAGCCGGTTGGCATGCTCATTGGGGCCGGCGCCTGGGGTTCCCTAGGCTCGGGGCTCTCATCCATGGGCATCGGCTCGGTCATGCTGGACGCGAAGGTCTGTTGGGCGATCATCGCAGCCTGTAACGGGTCCAGCTTATCCAGGAGCGCAGAGAGCCGGTCCGTCATGGCCTTGTAAGACGCAATCTCGGTGTTCTTCGCCTTGTCGTCTGCCTTCTTGGCTTCGTCGGCGGCGTTCTGCAATGCGGCGGCGAGCTGGGCCTGTAGCAACTGAGCTTGCTGTTGGGCCTCCTGTACCTGCTGTTGGAGCTGTTGCATCTCCGGCGACGGGCCTTGCCCCTTGATGTTGTCGGGAATGCTGTTCGCAAAGCGTTCCGCCAGCTCGTCGGCCAGGGGGAAGTCCGCCGCGCGCATGAACAGGTCGCCCGCAATGCCGAGGAAGTTCGGGTTAAGCGCTGCGAGCTGAGTCATTGCGTCGAATGCTTCTTCGCGCTTGCTGGCGTAATCCGGGCCGCTGTCTGCGATCACTTCGTACTTGCCCATAGCTGGGTTGAACGCGCGGTTTACGCCGGCTTCGGGGTCGTTCGGGTCTTTCGGTTGTTCGACCATCGGCTGCTGCTGGTTCGGGTCAATGCTCACGGTATCGTCGCTGCCATCCTCGGCCAGTATCCTCACGGTGCGTTGGGTGTCGTACACCTTCGGGATAATGTCGATGAGGATTTTGCCAGTACGGCGAATCGCTTTCGCCAGGTTGTCCCGGTAGTGCATCGTCGCGCGGTCGGCTTGTTTGGTGCGCTTCCCGATAGCCACGCCGCTAATCTCGTTCGACGGGGCGCCCATGAGCGGGTCATTCTGCCCCGATACCATTTTCATTTCTTCGGAGCTCGCCTGCATGCCGGTCAGGTACGCTTGACCCATCTGCGGGGCCTGCGCGCGTTGCGGTGGTGTCAGGGGGTTGCCGCTCTGGTCCACGGAGTTGTAAGGGAGGTAAGCGTGGTTGTCGGTGTTCGCCGTTTCCCAATACTGTTCGACGCCTTCAATCGCCTTGAGGTCCACCAGGTAAGGGACTTTGCTTTGCAGGGCGACGAATTCGACAGCGCTGGAGGACCAGTAGTTGTACATGCGCTGCGGGTCTTTCAAGTTGCGAACGTGGCCCTTGCGGTCCAGCTTCCCGTCAACCATGCACTCTTCACCAACCACGCGCACGATGGGGATGGTTTCGCCGGCCCACTCGCTTCGGTCCACGATGATGTCCCCAGCGATAAGGCACCACTTGACCTGAGGACGTTGCACCGGCCGGCGTTTCACGGTCTTGTCTGCCATCACGACCTTAGCCATATCCTTGGACATTTGGCGCAGTTCGGAGAGCAACATGGTCTGTATCTGTACTTCCCCGTTCGGGCCGGGCATCGGCAGCGCTAGGAGCTGATCGCTTTTGTAGTCGATGTAGTAGTATTCGGCCACTCGGATCGAGTCCTTGGAGCACCAGCCGTTGTACTCGCCAAAGGTGCCGTCCGCTACCTGGTCCTTGAACTTGGGGTACTTGCGGTTGAATTCGTCGCGCGTCATGTCGTCGAAAATGAATCCCCACTTCGCGTCGCTTCCGTCTTCCTCCTTGATAGCGCTGTCAAGCAACACGCCCAACGGGTTGCGAATGCGGCGGATGTAAATCTCCTGGTCAAAGCTGGAGTCGTCCGCGTATTCCGTCACCACGCGCCAGTAGCCGATACCTGTCCACACCTGGAACTCCAGGGCGGTGTCGTAGGCGTCGGCGGCGTTGGATTGGTACTCGATGTGCCTGGCGATCCCCTCGTAAACCTGGGCCGACTCATACGAGGCGTCCCCGCCGACGGCACGGATGCGCATCGCGGGCTTTGATTCTTTCGCCTCGTTGATGACCATGAGCGCGTGTTGCCGCGTCTTGTTAATCGTCAGGCAAGGGCGCTGGTCGTCGGTGCGTGTACGGCGCATATCCTCGGGCCACTGGTAACCGTTGTCTGAGTCCGCGCGAACGAACTTCAAATCTTCGGTGAACAGCTTGCGGAAGTCGCCCTCGAATTCCATCGCTGTTTGGAAGCGCTCTTTCGCTTCGGTTAACAGCGCTTCATCGTCGCTATCGGCTTCGGGCAGGTCAATATCTTGCGCCATGGGTTAGCTCATCCAGTTTTGTGGGGCGTGGGGCCGGGGCGCACGTTTGGGCGCGGTCTTGGTTTTGCCTACGCTGGCCTTTTGTACCGCGAAACGCCGCATCATGAGGCCATAGCGAACGGCGGACAGTATATCGTCTTTTAGCTTGACAATCTTGCCGTCTTCGTCGCGGTGATAGTTCATCTTTTCGTCAAAGAAGTCAGCCAGGTGCGCGAACACCTTAAGCTTCCCCTGTTCCATCAGGTTGTACATTTCCAACAGACCAGCCTCTACGCCGTTACCGCCGCCTACCCATGTCGCTTGTTCAGCGAGCATGTTCCATCCGGCTTTGCGATAGGTGTCGCGCAGCTCCAGGCCGCTACCCTTGTCGTGTTGGAATCCGTCGTGGGGCCACGCGGTCGGCACGCCTTCGGCCCATGGCTTGACGGCGGCCCATGCCACTTCCGGCAATGCGTTCGCTTTCTTCCATGCGTGGGTCAGGTACAGGACATCTGCGTCTTTGTCCCACGCGAGCTGGATATGCGCTTGAGGGTGATCCCAACCGAAGTCTAGGGCGTTGATCAGGAACCAGTGTTCTGGAATCTCGAACGCCCGGCAGCGGATCTTGTCGTCTCCCATGTCGAAGATCAGGCCAGCGCCGAGCAGTGGCAGACCTTTTGTCCGCATGTCGCGTTGCCATTCCGGGTAGTTGGCGAGTAGTCGTTCTTTCGTGCGCTTCGATAAGTGCGGCGCGTCGTCCCATGTTGCGCGTTGCATGTACTGGCCGGTGGCCAGGTCGTCCATGAATTGCACAACGAGTTCAGTCCGTCCGTTCTCCGGCGTAAACGTCAGGATTCCCCGGCCCCCTTGCCCCTGGTCGCCGTTCGCGGTACGGGTCAGCACCTGGGGAAAGATCGCTTTGTCTCGGGGTTCTTCGTCGATGTGGAACCAGTCCACCACGTCGCCCATGATCGCGTGTTGCCCTTGCGAGTAGGACCAGAATTGACAGATAGCCACGCCGCCAGTGGCGTGCTTAACCTGGACTTCGCGCATTGCCGAAGGCGTCCCCCCAGCCGACGTGTGGCCGAGGATACGGTCTGCTGGAATGAGGCCTCCGGACCACTTGCCGCCCTCCAAGTCGCCGAACAGTTCGGACTGGAGCAGGTCGCGGGTTTTCTCCATTGAGTACCCGAGTAGCCAACACGTTGGCGCCGCCGTGAAGCAGTGCCCTTCCCAATCATCGGGATAGTCCCCGAGCAGGTGGAACGCATCGATGGTCAACCCGGTGCGCGTCTTGCCCACCTGGTTCGCCGCCATGAGCATACAAACCTCGTACGCTGCCGTGGCCGCGATGAACTTGCGTTGCCAAGGGTAGAGCGTGGCGTACTGGTCTTGGGTCGCGAACTTGCGGCGTTCGGCTTCCAGCGCCAGCATGATCTTGTTTAACTCTTGGCGTTCCGGCCCGGTGAGATACGGTAGCAGGGCTTTGATTTCGGCTGCGTTCATAGGTATGTGGCCGCCGCTGTGGGGTGTAGGAGACGTTTAAACAAGATCCGAGTAGTCGTCTTCGGGTTCGGCACTATCGTCGCTCGTACGCGATTTGCGTGCCTCAGCCATGGCAAGTAGTTGGGCCAAGCGCGTGGCGGCCGACATGTCGTTGATCACTAGGGGGTTTTCCTCGTCTCCGGCGACGGTGAGCTTATCGCCGTAGCGCTTCGGGGCCAGCTTGCTCAAGTACCAACGGCGGGCGTCGAACCGCAACCGCTGGTGCGCAACGGCGCCGGAGTCAGTGGCGCCGGATTGCAGGGTGCCCGGCTCCTCGTCCGCAATGCGCAGAATGTCGTCGGCGATCACGTCAAGGCCGGTCTGCCTTGCGCGCTCGTATGCGTCCCGGAACTCGGGGAAGGCTTCCCTCCAGCGGGCAACGGTTGAGGTACCCGGCGCGTCCCCTTCCCCGCAAATCGCGGCCAGCGATTCGCCGTTGGCCAAACGATCCAGGATCGGCTGTGCACGTTCGGCGCTGTAGGAGGTTGGACGGGCCATGTTGCGGTTCTCGGTTGGTGGTGTGGTTGGCGCAGTGTACAGCATCACACAAGGTGTTTCCAAAGGTGCCGCGTATTGGCGCAATGCGCACAGCGACAAAGGAATCCTCCGATAGCCGAAGCAACCGCGCTTGGGCGGAAGTCTTGTTGTCCTTTGCTCTCCCCGCAATACATGCAGCAAATCACCAGGGGTTCAGGCTCAAGGCGCCCAGCCTTTTGGTTCTCGCGAACCTGAGCGGCGAGTTTCGCGTAATCCTCTTTCACGCACGGCTTGCAGACGTTGAAGCTCCAGTCTGTGGGTTTTGCCTTTTCGTAACCTTCCCCTTCTAATCCGCAAATTCTGCATTTTTGAATAATCATTCTGTCTTCTCCTAACCTGCAATTTTTTGCAGGTTTAGTATTTTGGTGGGCCGGGTATGTCGTAAGTAAGCGCGTCTTCCAGACACGCTACGCTTACTACGTACTTTACCTAGTCGTAAGTAACGTAAAGGGTACGTAAATACGTAAATACGTGCAGATTTTGCGGATTCACAAACCCGCATTCTTTGCAGATTCGACAGGGGAAACCCAATTTTCATGCCGGACTACGAAATTTTTAGCTGCCAAGGCGCTAAGCGCTTTCTTCAAATTGCTTTTCGTATCCCGACCCGCGTTCGGAACTTTGTCCTTTGCTTCCTTCAAAAGCTCGTCCTCGTTGATGCGGCTCGAACGATCGAGGCCCATCATTTCATGCAGCGTCGTGAGAACAAGTATCTCGTTCTTCCCTGTAGGCATATTGCCTACCGGCGCTCCGTACTCCACCACACAACTGGTGATAGGGTCGTCGTCGTCGTCCAGGCCGAGCACTACGTCTACTAGCTTGAAGCTGTGCTCGGCCCCATCGCGTCCGTCTTTCAATTTCGTAACCTTGATAGAACGCACTTCGTCATTGCGGGTAACTTCGAGTTCCAC
>ERZ1463040.6-NODE-6-length-35417-cov-11.177592_pt1 | contig 35417 bp, 51 predicted proteins | sample MGYA00564473_ERZ1463040 | MGnify/ENA primary metagenome ERZ1463040 (study PRJEB39244, sample SAMEA3635133) | Helicobacter pylori | study: EMG produced TPA metagenomics assembly of PRJEB11511 data set (Assembly of a 5300-year-old Helicobacter pylori...
GCGAACACTCTTTCCCTACACGACGCTCTTCCGATCTTTAAGAGACATTGTAGGAAGTATTCTTAATGATTATACGATAACTACGAAAGAAAAATCACTGATAGTTTCAGATTTAGAGGATAGGATTATGTTATTTTTAGCAGTCAAGAAGTTAGACAACATAAGTGATAGAACTTTATATAATTATAATTTACAACTAATAAAATTTGCTTCATTTCTGCATAAACCAATTAATTCTGTAACGACTATGGACATTAGATATTATATGGCTCTTAGAGCAAAGTTAATACAGCCTTCATCAATGGTAAACCTAATTGATGTGTTAAAAACATTTTTTGGTTGGTGCAAAAGTGAAGAAATAATATTAAAAGATCCGATGCAAAATATTAAAAATACTAAAGTACCACAGAAATTAAAAGAGCCATTAACATTACAAGAGTTAGAATTCATGCGGCAGTCCTGTAAAAACAAACGTGAAAAAGCCATGTTAGAAATTTTCTATAGTTCGGGAATTCGTGTAAGTGAGCTGAGTAATATTAATATTAAAAATGTAAATTGGGACGCATTAAGTATCAAAATAGTGCAAGGTAAAGGGTCGAAAGATAGAATAGTGTTTTTTACGGAAAAATGTAAGATATTCCTTAAGCAATATTTAGAAAGCAGAACAGACGATTGTGAAGCACTATTTGTAACAAGTAAATATCCAATAAGCAGAGTGGGGACTCGTACCTTGGAAAGAGATATAAAAACAATAGCATTAAGAGCTGGAATTACTAGGCGGGTATACCCACATTTATTAAGAACAACATATGCAACTATAAGCATTTCTAATGGTGCAAGTATTTATTCGGTTCAAAAGTTATTAGGACACAACTCAACCAACACTACGCAGAGATATATTGTTTGCAATGGGAAATATTTAAGAGATGAATATGATAAACATTTTATAAGTTAGAACATTACGGTGACAACAGAACAATACTGTTATAAAAGACAAGTTTTAAAAGATTTTTTATAAATAATCAAATAATATTCATGCATATAAATAACAATCCAATGGGTTTAACTATGTGATTATGCAAGAATATTTATATTAATATCACAAATAAATAGGAGGAAGGACAATATGAAAAAGATTGCGATAAGATTTGGACATACGATATTAATTAATGGTCAAGATACATCAGCTACAGGAATTATTAGAGAGTATACGGTTATTAGGCAATATGCACCTTTAGTAATTAGATATTTGAAAGAACAAGGATATGAAGTATTAAATATTACTCCAAGTGATAAAAGCTATTCTACTGAAATAAAGGATATAAATGCAGGTATTGATATAGCAAATAATTGGGGTGCAAATTTATTTGTATCATGTCATGCAAATTCATATGATTTAGCATCTGCAAATGGATCTGAGGTAATATATTCTGGTGGAAATTCTGCTATGCAAACTATGGCTGCAAACATATGTAAAGAGCTATCAGCTATTGGATTCTATAATAGAGGAGCTAAGGCAGATGTCAGAGGATTAAATGAGATAAGAAAAACTGGTATGCCGGCTATCATATGTGAGCCCCTATTTTGTAGCTCTCCTATTGATATGAAATTATATTCAGCAGACAGAATAGCTAGAGCAATTGTAAAAGGAATAACAGGTAAAGCGGTTGGAAATATAGATATTCCAAAAGAAACAAAAATAAAGGAGGAAATTGAAATGAATGATTTCACAGCAGAACAAAAAACTAGAATCCAAAAGTTTGTAGCACCTTCAAATAATAATGTAATGCCAACAGGAGATAATATAACACCTTTAGCAGGTGGAGGTTGGATTGAAAGAACAAAGGATGGCAGAAGAGTAATTACTCATTTGAGTATGTCAACTTACTATTCACTATGGTCAAACGGAGATTTCACATTGACTCACTGTGGAGAAACGAGAAAAATATAGACTTACATTAAAACTTAAAGAAAAAATGTTTAAAGACAATAACTTAGATTATTACATCTTATTCCCTTCTGATCTTCAGGAGGATTTTTATTGTCCATTTTTAATGATGAATCAATTGTACATTATAAGGAGGCCTAATTTAATGGCTAATGAATTAAAAAGAAGTAAACGTATCGTAATTGGTGGTAAGGAACTTGAAGGTCAGATTAATCCTGAGAATACTGCTCTACTCCAAAGATACGATAGAGATATGCAAATGAGAGAATTAAGTGAGAAAAGTATATATTCTTATAAATGTGATATTATCGCTTGGTTTAAATACTTAGTGAAGAAACAATTCAACCCTATCGTAACTGATTTAAATGAAGATGATATAGAAGAATTTATATTTTATACAAAAGAAATGGGAAATCACACTGAAAGAATTAAACGAAGAATGGCCTCAATAAGTGCGTTCTATAAATTCCTTAGAAAGAAAAAAGTTATTAAAGAAAACCCAATGGAATTTCTAGATCGCCCTAAAAAGGGTTTGCCTGTTGTTACTCAGACATTTTTGACTCTACCTCAGTATGAGTTAATGAAACTTAAATTATCGGAGTGTGGGAATTTACTATTGCAAACTTATGCAATGTTATCTGTTTCTACTATGGGAAGAGTTAATGCAATAGCAAATACTCAATGGTCACAGATTAACTTTGAAGAAAGAGTTATAGACGATGTGTTAGAAAAAGAAGGAAAGATTGTAACTTTATATTTTTCTGAGGAAGTTAGGGATCTACTTTTAAAATTGAAACAAGAAAATTTAGAAAATAAAATAGACTGTAGTTATGTATTCTGTACTTTAAATAAAGAGAAATGGGATAGGGTAACTACTTCAACTTTAGGAAAATGGACTTTAAAGGTGGGAGAAATGATTGATGTACCAACACTACATCCTCATGATTATCGCCATTCGGGATCTCAGCTCCTAAATTTGGGAGGAATGCCCATTGAGATGATTTCTACATTATTAAATCATTCAGGACTAGATGTAACTAAAAATTTCTATTTGAAACAAGATAAAAAGAAAATCCAAGCAGAGAAAGATAAATTCAAACTATAATCTACAAAAGGAAAGAAGGTGCTATATCAAAATTTGAGGAGGAATAATTATGTCAGAAGAACATGTCCAATCGTCTAACTTTACATGTGGAAAGGAAGCTCTCCATGAATATCAATTTACCGAAATAAAAGAAGTCCAAAGAGGAATTTTAGAAACTCAAGAACAATTTAACGAAAGAATAAAATCTCTGGAAAATAATAAAATTCAAATGACGATGGAATTCCAAAACTTGAAGCAAAGTCAAAGTGAGCAAAAAATATTGATGCTTGATTTAGATCGTATCTCCAGGGAAAACAATGATAAAAAGTTTGAGAAAATTTTATCTACGCAAGACAAAAATGAAGATAAGAATGATAAGCTTTTCTCAGCTCAGACAGAATTATTAACTAAAATAGTTGATAATCAAAATGTTAATGCTTCGGGTCGTATTGAAATTACAAAAGGCAAAATAGCTATAATAATAGCTTTGATAACAGCAATAGTAACTTTAGTACCAATTATTGTAGAAAAATTTTTATAAAATAAATTTACAGGAGGAATGTATTAATGTGGTATGAAAATTTAAATGTATTAAGTGCAATAGGTGTTGTATTGGTGTTGTTAGTAACGTCAGGAGTTTTATTATTTAAAGGTAAGAAAGAGGAATCTAAGAAAATTATATTAAGTTTAGTCATAGAAGCTGAACAGAAATTTGGTGCAGGCACAGGAGCTTTGAAATTTGCTTTTGTTATAGGATTTGTATATCCTAAACTCCCTAAAATAGTTAGATTGTTTATAACTGAAAATGCTTTAGACTCAATGATTGAATCTGCTCTTACTCTATTAAAAACAGAATTACAACCTGTACCAGTGACAGAAGTAGTTGTTTCTAAGACTATATTACAAGAGCCTATTGAAGCCATAGAGGTAAAGTCTATATAGCTTAGTATAATTGTTAGTCCATAAGGTTAACAGCCTTAAAACACTCTTAAAATATGAATTTTAAGTTATAAAAATCAAAAGGAATGTTAGTTGCTGAAGAGTGATTAAATTACCACTATATAATACGAATTCAAATTAGAGACTCTGTGATTAATTTCATGGAGTTTCTTAAATTTAAAGAAATAATTATAAGGTTGTGTCTTACCACAGAAGGAGAAATAATATGTTATCAAAAGAATTATTAAACAAAAATAGGATATTAACTATGTCAAACAATAGGACTTGTGATCAATTAATTGTCAATATAGGATGTGATTCAACTATAATGATGGCAGTTAGTACAAGGGGCGGAGTGAAGGATATTTTATTAATTAAGGAAATATTTAATAAAAACCTTATTAACTTAACTGATGTTGCTTATTGGGTATGTAGGGAATTTGGAATACACGAAATTATGACAGATGGTCTTGGGATTGGTAGAGAGTTTTATAATCTTTTCAAGAATAAATTACCTAAACAAGATATAAACATTAGTTTTAGTAATCTAGCTAAATATGAGGCTGCTAAAAAATTAGAAATTGCTGTTAAACAAGGAACCTTAAGATTGCTACAAACTCCAGAATGTGCTTTTTATGGATATAGAAAACCATTCTTAGGGTTCAGTGAAGTTATGAATAGCCATTTAGAAACTGACAAGCTCTTAGATGAAATTGATAATATAGAATATAGGGTGACTGCAAGTGGTAATTATGTATTAATGTTAAAAAATAGTGAGATAAATAGAGCACGATTAGACTGCTTATTATATTGCTATACTGATCCAAAATAGACAATAGATTAAATTTAATAAGAACTCACCCTTTACGGGTCCGTTAATGTTTCGGCATTAATTAAATACTCACCCCATTGCGGGTCGAGGTTACTACAATGTAGTCTCATATAAATAGGAGAATCTAGTCACTTAATTGTGATTTTGATTCTCCTATTTTTTTCGCAAGCATATTATGTCAATATTATAACCAATTATTGCTAATCTATACTCTCCCCTTCTCATAAATATTCAATTTTACCTCGACCTAAATTAATAACTTAGAATTATCCCATTCAGATTTTGTCCCATCTACATAAAATATGGTAATCAATTCTCCATCAACTTCGATTCTATTTATATTTTCTTTAATAATCTCCCTATCTAATGAAACCTGTGAGATGTGCATTTTTATAACTTCTATTATATCCTTCTCGTGGATTATGTTCCTAGGACAATACTTGGAGCCATAATTCTTATATCCTGAGCATAGATATATAGGAATACCATTATCGTTCTTATAGTTGAAATTCTTACCGCAGGAACACTTTATTAAACCTTTAAATAAATTCATTATTATCACCTCTACTAGTATTATAACCTTATGAATGCTTTGATTGTGCGATTCTGTGCATTATTTAAGGTAGTGAATTCCATTGTACCTATAGGGATATGATGACAGGTATTATCTTTCCCCATTAGGTACTCGTTTTCGTTCTCAAAATTTCTGATTTGTTGAGCTCTCCTTTGGATTTCTATAGAGATACTTATATCTTTTTTTGTATAAATTGCTATTTTGTATAAAGATTCTTTAAGTAAATTGTTAGTCCAATTTTTTCTATCACATAACAAAGAAAGATTACTTAGGAAAATGTCTAGTAAGGCATTGTTCTTCCCAATTCCGATTATGATTTTTTCAACCTCTTTAATCCTTTTAGATAGCAAAGATGTTTTGTCATCAATTGGCTTTGACCTTTCTAAATATTGTTTTTTTGTGATTTCATCCTCTTCATATAAATCTAATAATTTTTCTAGTTTTCTTTTCAATTTATCTCTATTTTCATCTAATTCATTCAGTTGTCTTTTTATTGAGCCCTCGTGCCCATCAATGAAGTCCTGCTCTTTTTTTGCCATATCAATTAGTTTTCCTTTATTGTTTTTTAAATCTTTAAAAAATGCTTCTAACAATTCTGATAGATCTTCTTCTTTTAAAGATACTCTTTTTGTACATGGTTTTCTTGTTTCTGTTTCTTTAGGAAGTTTTTTACCATGAGTTTCATAATTAACACATGACCAACCAATAGGTCTACCTTTCTTTGATTGCCTTATATATGAAGACCCACATCTTCCACAGATTATTAAATTACTAAACAAATGTACAGAACTTTGTTTCTGATGTTGCATAGACATTTTGTATCTTCCACCTTTTATACTTTGAATTTTAGCAAAAATATCTCTGTCTATCATAGCGGGATGAGTATCATAAAAATATTCTCTATCCTCTTCTTTTGTTTTAACCCTTTTTCTTTGCTTTATATCTACTGTATGGAACATTCTAGTATGCGTATCTCCAATATAAACAGTATTTGTTAGTATACCTCTTATCATTGTGCTATTCCATCCATTAGGTCTATAACTTAAATATTTTTCATTCATTATGTCTGTAATCCGTTTGGCTCCATTCCCCTGGAGATATAATGAAAATATTTCTTTTACAATACTTGACTCTTGCTCATTTTTTATTTCCAGTTTATTATTTTTTTTAACATATCCAAATGGTGTTCTTCCAAGGTAAGCTCCATCTTTTTGAAGTTTGTTCAAGGTTCCAGTTACTCTTTCTGATATTTTACGAGACTCATTTTCGGCTAACCATGAATATAAACCAAACTTTTCTAAGTCAGTTCTATTTATACTGTCAATATTATCTTCAAGAAATATTACTCTAATTCCTATTTTTAAAAGAAAGTCTAAAGTAGTGTTTGTATCTGTCATATTCCGTCCAAACCTAGAAACGGATTTTACTATTAAAATTTGGAATTTACCCTTCTCTGCATCAGATAGCATTTTTCTAAATGCAAGCCTTTTTGATATACTTAATCCTGAGATTCCCTCGTCTATATAACTTTCGTATAATTTCCAATTTGAATTCTTACTAATATATTCTTGCAATATTAATGGTTGATTTTTGAGAGAGTTTAGCTGTTCCACCTCATCTGTTGACACCCTGCTATAGAAAGCTACATATTGCATATCTCCTTGTAATTCTGGAATTGAGTTCATCACTTTAACCTCCTAACGTAAATTAAAAAAAGTACCTATATTATATTAAATAAATCTTAACACAATATAGGTACAATGTAAATATTAACAGACTCCATTTTTAATTAGGACATCTCTTTTTATAACTTCATATATATCCCTGTTTATTTCTTCTCGGGTTTTTGTACCAAAATAAAATGTCACATTAACAAGAGTCTTCCCCATTAAAATTTGTCTATGGATTGGTTCATTCCCTGGTATTTTCAATCCTTCTTCTATATGACGTTGCATGTCTTCTAAGCCTGTTTTCATGATATCCCCCTTAAATTACTTATTTATTTATATGTAGAAGAAAAGAGAATAATTACTTCTCTTTTTTTAATCTACAAGAGCTTCTTTCATTTCATCAATAAATTCTCTTATATAATATAAATATTTTACTTTTTTTAACCTGCAACCAATTTCCATCGCTCCTGCCGATAGAATGTCCTTTTCATTAATGCTAGATTTTGTCGTGCTTTCTACAAACTCATTAAAGTTATTAATATGAAGGAAGTATGTCCTATTTGTAGGTTCCCTCATATTGAATATAAGTCCAGCCACTACGTTTTCAAACTCTGCAGCATGAGTTAATCCTTCAATTTGATTCTTTTTTATCATGGGCGTTTTACCCTTAAAACTAAATGCGGTTCCTTTTGTACTTTTTAACTCTAATGTAAACAGATTAGGATTGCTAAAAAGTAACACGTCGAATGGGTTAGAAACTGAGAATCTTAATGTTTTGTTTTCTTGTGCTCCAAAGCTCGATGCTGGGTCTTTGAGCCTAAGATAATAAATATCATTAGGCACACTTTCTTTGAAGCTATTTTCAAATACTTTTCCATCATTAATGGTAATCACTCCTTTATAATAGTATTGTTCTGTTGTTATTGATATAATATTCTTTGTTATTAATACTTTTACTGCTATAATAGACTTACTATAACGAATAAGGATGTGTGAATAAAGATGTGTGAACATATGATAAAATTCAATCTAAAGCAACTATGTGCCGACAAAGGTATAAATACTGTAGAAGAGATACACACTATAACTGGTATAAGTAAATCTATTATAGAAAAAATGTTCAATAATGAAAACACTGGAAGACTTAATCTTCGGCACATAGAAGATGTTTGTAATAAACTGGATATTTGTCCATATGACATGATAGAAGGATTCAGGGAGTCTAAGAATTCAAGGATTAGAGACATTTAACATGTCTCTTTTTTTCATATCTATCTCTCTTCTCTAAGATTTATTACTTTACTTGAGTTGTCAGAATAAATTATTCTACATTGATATTTCCCAAGAGTGCTGTGCTTATCAACTAGAGTTATTCCCTGTTCTTCCTTATATTTAGCCTTGTTTAATATCCTCAATTGTGAGACGATAAAGTCAAAACCAAAAGTAGTCATAAACATTGACACAGCAACTGATTCTCGACCTCTAAGACCTTCCTCAAGAGCTTCTATCTGTTCTTTTGATATATCATTCATTGTTAAATTCCTCCTCTTATATTATTGTTTAATTATTACCAACGTACTATCTCATGGTATCTGACTGGATAATTTTTATTGATAATATTCTTAAGTACCCATGCTTTTGTGTTTTCGGTTTCTAGTGGAAAAATAATCTCCTTCTGGCATATAGAACACTTGCTTTTGTACTAAAATCATTCCTAGTTTGTTATTGCTTATATTGGCATAAGATTCCGGTGTAATTTTTATTTTTAGACTTTCAGTAAACTCTGTCAATGAAGACACAGAATAACATCTCCTTTTACAATAGTATTGTTTTATTGTTAATATAAATCCATTGTTTTAAATCGCGATTCTCAACTTATTTATAGCAATCTTCTCCAGCTGAGACACCCTTTGCTTCGTAACTCCTAAAATCTCGGATACTTTTAATTGAGTTAAACCATCATCAAACCTCAATTTGATTACACGGCCTTGCTTTTCTGATAATCCTTTTAGTAACATCTTAAAAGCATCATCTTCTATAAACTTGAAATCCTCAGCAGACTCGTCCTTAAGAGTATCCTCTATCGTCTGGCCTTCATATCCATTGATGTATTCTTCAATCCCTATTGTATCAACCATTTTCTCTTCTTTCCTGTTAACATTATTTATTATTTCTTCCTCAATTAAACGATAGGCATAAGTCGAGAATTTAAATCCTAAACTGCTATCAAATTTATCTACTGCTTTTATTAAACCAATGCAGCCTGTTTGAAAAATATCCTGGAAGCACCGAGAAGTATTAGCTTTAACGTATTTACATGTTATTTTATTAACCAATGGTAAGTTGTCCTCTATAAATTGATCTCTTTCTTGCTTTGTCATCTCTACTTATTCCTCCTATTTAATTAATACTTCACTTATATGTTTCTGTCTTCCACAACATCTTTTCTTTTCCTCAGTACAGAAATTGTATGGACTATTCTTTTCACACTTTGGTACAAGATATTTATCAAATTTGGGCTCCTTCTCTATGACTAATTTTCTTATTAGATTTGCCAGTTCTCTGATCTCCCACTGAGCGCAAGTACAGAGCCTTTCATTCATAAAGTGCATTAACTCCCTGAGATTAACCTTCATATCTATAACTGTTTCACAAGCATTAGAAATTACGAACCTAGCATCTTCAGCAGGTATTTCTAAGTCTATCAAATTACCATATGATTCCTGAGAAAATTCCATAGCTCCTTCAAAATAGTCTAATGCAGTTAACCCAGCATCATCTATATTCTTTGAATTAAGAATACTTTTAGGAGTTACATATCCAAATCCATCCTCTGAACAGTATCTCTGCGATCTTTGAGCAAATGAAGCCAACCTACTTCTTACTAATTGATGTGAAAGTGTTCTACTTACCCCTTCTATGTGAAAATGGAATTCTGCAAACTCTAGTACACTGTGGTGTCCACTTTTGTAACAATGTTCCATGATTTTACCACCGGTTGGGTCACTGTCATAGCAATTACTTGCTGCTAGTTCTATCGCCTCTACTGGATTCTCTGTGATTCTAATTAAATCTACTTTCATTAATAACTCCTCCTAATCCTTTATTGCTTGTAGTCTCCCTATTTCTAAGTTTTCTTTCATAGTCTATATCTAGTCCCTTCATTAACTCTCCATATGTTGCTACTTCATCGTACAAAATCATTGCTGAGTAACAATACCCAGTTAGAACACTCCCAGAAGTTATATATTTAATATCTCTGACGTTAATATTCTTTTCACAAAACTTATTTATTGATTCTTCAAATACTTTTGCCATGTTGGCCTCTATCATTTTTACTTTCATATACAAGCCTCCTAATATTATTGTTCTATTGTTTATTTTATTTCTTTAACTTTTACAATTTTATAGCTGCAATCTACATCAGTCTGTACTTCACATTCTTCCTTATAAAGACTCTCTATTGCCTGTCTCTTAGTTTTACCATTGATAATTCTATTTCTTTCGTATACAATATTGTAATCAATTTTATATGAGTTTTCAGGGTTAGTAGTTTTTCTTGCGTATCGTTCATAGTTTTCTTTGACTTCCATTGATATTGCTAATACTATTAATCCTAATAATATTAGAAGCAATACACCTATTACAAGATGACCAATTATACCTGCGATTGACGGTATTTGTAATGCACATATAAATCCTACAATCCCTCCAATGATTAGTGACATAATTAATATCCATTTGAGCATAGATAGTGTAGTTCTACCGATTGCTTTTAATAAGTTCATATTTATTCCTCCTTAAAATTTAAGTCCTAATTTAACTAACTGGCTGATAATGAATATAAAAAGTGGCACATACGCTATAAGAACCGCAATAAATTCATTAGTCTTTTGTTTAGTCTCTGCTTTAAAAGTTTTCTTTAATGCATCTTTAAATCTTATTGATATGAATATTAATAAGTAATATCCAAATATTTTAATTATCATATTAACTCCTCCTTCCTAATTATTATAAAAGAACGTTTTTAAGATACTATTTGACTATTCACAAGACTCAAAAACTCTTCCAATGTTAAATCTACAGAATTGTTTTCATTTTCGGTATAATCATCCAAGTACAAATTCACCTTAACTTCTTTAAATTCTTTTTCGGCTTTCCTATAAACTTCTGTTAATAACTCTATGTCTAAGTCTTCAATATCTAAGAACTGTAAATGAACCATATCTTCAATTGGATTTTCTACACCTATGATTGCATTGATTTTACTTTTATTAATCCAATCTAAAACTTTTCTTTCATTAACTTTCCAATCTTTAACTGCCTCTTCTTTTAAATAAACTACTACACTTATATCTTCAACTTTGATATTTTTATATAACATTTTATATCCTCCTCCTAAACTAAATAAGCTAATTTCCTAGTCTTGTCTCCTGCGTAGTTATAAATATCACAGGACAGATGCTTTTCGTCAGAGATGAAATTTTCTATCGTTGAACTTCTAGGTACTGAGTTCCCATACATAACTCCTATAATTGCAGTCCTAATAACGAATCTTGCGTTTTTAATTTCTTCTATGAAACTTTCCCACGATTCTGCTTCAATAACTCTTGACTGATGATCTTTGATAGTATCTCCATCCATATTTAAATTTGTTTCTATTATTTTTACCATTAATATTGAACCTCCTCTAAAAAAATTCTAATTGCTTCATTTGAATAACCAAATGCTTTACCTAAAACCCAGTGATCATAAGGTGTTTTAGGCTCATTGGGTAATGATTTAATTATGCTTAACATATAGTCGTCTTTATACGTCCATAGTGTTTTCCACATAGGGGCTAAGTCCTCGATGTATGTTTTTAGTCCATATACTTCGTGAATCCTGAGAGTTAATTCTTCAACATATCTGTCTTGAATGGCTTGACATGAACATGGTTTGTCTCTTTTTATCATCTTACAATATGAATCAGCTTGTTTTAATATAGAATTATTCATTGTTCCCTCCTCTTTTAAAATTGATGTTTTAAGATATGCTATTTATAAAATTTCATCAACTAGTCCTAATTCAAAAGCTTCTTCTGCTGATATATACCAATCATGATTTCTATCATTTACCTCACTGATTTGTTCTTTTGTAATTTTAGAATTCTCCATTACAAAAATATCTAACTGCTCTTGTAGTTTGGTATCTTGTTCCACTAATCTTTTAAAATTATTTAACTTTGAATCTGTCCATTGAGATAACTGGTGATATAAAAATGTACTTCCTTTATAGCAATATCTTTTATGCCCTCCTAAAAATATTAGGAACCCTGCACTCATAATTTTCCCAACACCATACGTATAAATAGGAGTCTTGCTGCTTTTGATCATTGTTGCTAGTCCAAGTCCTAAATAAGTGTCTCCTCCATTTGTGTTGACCATTAAATATATTATCTCTCGTTCAAAATTCTTTTTTTCACTATCATTTTTATCATCTTCTAATATCCATGATTGAATATTAGTAATAATATCTTTCATTTTTTCATCCTCAATATTATTACTAATAGTTATTATTCTTGCCATTTATTTTCCTCCTCTTATTTAAAATCTCTGTATATAGTATTATTGTTTAATTGTCGAGTTTTTACTTCTGCTGTCCATTGTGAAATACTCTTGACTTCATTCATGCTAAATGCACCATCTGCTTTTTTCTTACCTTTTGTGATTATCTTTGATCCTTTTTTTATAATGTCTTGATATAAAGAATAACAAGATGCCCAGGCAACTACTTCTATTATATCTCCTTCATGATTGAGGATTGATACGTAACAGAATCTGCCACCATTACGGTCTGTTTTAGCTTGTATATTTACGATAGTACCAACTATGAGCCCTTCTCCTTCCTCTATCTCTGTGTATGGTACAAGTATGCTAGATAGTGACTCATAAGGATTAAAGGTTAAATAAATTGATAAACTTTCCATTTGCCAGTCAGCCAAGTCTCCTATCATGTATTTACTTTCAAACTCTTCAGAATGCTTCTTATATTTCTTGGCTTCATTGGTGTCATATTTTTGTTTGTTGTAACTATTTAATCTAAGCAAACATAACTCTTTGTTCTTCCAATCTATTTCATCCTTTACTAGTCCTAAAGCGAACATTTCTTTTTTAGATTTTAGTCCAATTACTTCCTTATAAGTGTTTGGAGTGTAGTTCATTTTGCAATACTGATTTAACAGAGCAATTTTATCTGTTTCAAATTCATTGAAGGCTCCTGACTTGATTAATGCAATTACTGCTCCTTTATCGACTTTGCAACGTTCTATAAAATCGTGAAACGATGTGAACGGTCTAGTTTCCATAACTGGAGTGACTGAAGATTCTCCTAAACCTTTTATCATACCTATTCCAAAAACAATAGTTTCTCCATCAATTGCAAATTCCATATCTGAATGATGAATTGATGGTTCCAGGACTTGGATATTCATTTGCTTACACTCGTTTATATACTTTGTTAGTTTACTGTAATTACCTATTTCAGAATTAAGCAATGCAGCCATAAACTCTTTTGGATAGTAAGTCTTGAGCCATGCAGTAACATAAGATAGAAGTCCGTAAGCAACAGAATGTCCACGATTAAAAGAATATTCCGATTGCTTAACTAGCAACGCCCAAATGGTATCTATTTGTTCTTCTGTCCAGCCCCTCTGCCTCAATCCATAGTGTCTCTCATCAGTAACTTCGTCTCTAAGCTTAGACTCTAGTAAAAGCATGGTAGCCTTTTCTTTATGGCCTATTGCTCGTCTAGCTAGATCTACTTCATCATCAGGGAAATTAGCTAATCTAAATATTGATAATGCGTGTTCTTGATATAATAAAACCCCACAAGAATTTGCTGTGATCTTTCTTAAATCTTCGTGAATTAAAACCATTTGCTCCGGATGAAGTTTATTCTTAATATAATCCGGGAATAAGTCCTTAGTCCCAGGACGATTACTGGCACTAACGGCAATTACAGTTTCAATGTTATCTGTTTCTGCTTCTACTATCATTCTCGCTGCTTCAAATGACTCTGCTTGAAAAATTCCAGCGCAATTCCCTGGTTTGTACACAGTTTCATAAACCTTTTGATCATTTAAGTCTAATGTATTTACGTCTACATCTTTCCATGTTAAGCCTGCCATTTTAAGAGCATCATCAATAACATCTAATGTTTTCAATCCAAGGAAATCAAGTTTGATTAAGTGTAAATCATCTAATACCCCATGCATCTCGAATTGAACCATAGGCTGTCCTTCTTTATCTAAACATAATGGAGCATAATCTATGATAGGACTGGGTGAGATAACTACGCCTGCTGCATGTTTGCCTCTACTTTTAGGAAATCCTTCCAGTTGTATAACATATTTAAACAAAAGTGGAAACTTCTCTGAGTATTGTTGAAGCTTAACATTATCTTCAATGGTATCTTTTAATCTTATTTCTTCTTCTATTTCTTCTCCATTGTCATCAACACTTTTGATTACTTTGATTTGTTTAGCTATAATATCTCGTATTGAATAATTTAGATCTGGGTACGTGCCATTCATTTGTAATACTTTTCCAATATCCCTAATTGCAACTTTTGTACTGAGCCGGTTGAAGGTGCATATCGGGGCAACTTGGGTATGGAGCAGATCCTCATAATCATTAAAAAGCTCTTTAGATATGTCAATCATTTCTTTTCTTCTTTTTTTAGACATATCCATATCAAAGTCTGCGACCGATTTTCTACCTCGAGTAGCAAACCTACTAAAATCTAGTCCCCATCTTAGAGAATCAATTTCTGTAACTCCAAGATTATAAAGTGATTCACAATTCCCACCGGAACCACGTGAGTAACCTAGTGGAATCCCCCTCTCTTTTGCCTTCTTAGTAAGCATATAAATCATTACGAAATAATCTATATAATCTAAGAATTCTAAAGTACCATACTCATTCTGTATCCTATCAATGTATATTTGCAGTTCAGCTTTTGGAAGTTTTGTTAATCCTCTTTTTTTGAATCCTTCATTAATTAAATATTTATAATAGTGGTTCATATCTTTGAATCCTTTTGGTATTTTAATTTTAGGCATAAGATTAGGATTCTTTAAGTTAATATCTACATTACAATCTTCTGCAATTTTAGCTGTATTCTCAATAGCTTTACATACATTCTCATACCCAATTTGACCATCCATAATCTCATGAATCTCTTCCTCAGATTTCATGTAGCAACCATCATAAGTTTCTCCAACGTCTCTTCCCATATTAATTTGCACAAATATCGAGTGGGCTTCTTGATCTTTTCTCTCAATATAATGCGCATCTGCTGTAACAGTAAATGGAATATCAGTTTCCTCTGCTAGTTGTAAGATTAATTTATTTAAATTTGCCTGTTCTTCGCAACCATGATGCTGCATCTCAAGGTAGAAATTAGGAAAACTATTCTTATACTTATAAACCCATTCTTTCGCTTCTTCATATTTATCATCCCTAAGTAACTTTGATATACGTCCGGCCATACAAGCTGAAGATATAATTAAATCTTTTGCGAAAGGTGCTATTGTTTTTAAATCTAGTCTAGGCTTTTTATAGAATCCATCTAAGAAAGCCCTAGAAGATAATTCAAACAATGCTTTTAATCCTTCATTGTTCTTAGCTAGTATTATAAGATGGTATCTACTATCGTCTGGTACGAGCATATCATCTGCTTCATAAGTCTCAATACCTATTAGTGTTTTTACTCCATATTTTAACCCTGCTTTATAAAATTCTATAATCGAATGCAATACTCCATGATTAGTTATAGCTACAGCAGAATAATTAAATTCTTTCGCTTTCTTAATTACATTGTCTGGAGTATTTATTGCATCTAATAGACTATAACAATCATGAAGGTGTGTCTCTGCATAAGCCATTAAATAGCACCTTCTTCTAGCTTTTTCTTCAAAGCGAATTCTCCATGATACTTTTCTTCTAAGAATTTTCTATGGTCTATGGCGTCTTCCTTATTTATAAAAGTCTTCCTTATTCTTTTTCTGTCCGTTGTACAAGACGCTTCCCATACATTGTCTCTCGTTGTAAATGAGACTCCTTTTACTCCCGAAGTGTTATCGCTTCTAATTGTTGTATTCATCATATTCTGACTATCAGTAGCCCATCTCAATTCAGACTTCCTGTTATCATGATGTACTTGATAAATATGGTCAACGTCCATATCGTCAGGGCAATTCATAATTAATCTATGCATTAGTAAGTTATCACTTCTTAAGTACCCATTCGTATTATAGCTCCAACAATAGCCTTTTATTTTGTCGTAATCTTCTAAGTCAAAATAGTAAGGTTCATATTTAGTCGTATATCCTATGCCATATTCTCCAGTTAGATCGTAGGCATTATATCTCCTATTCCTTTCAGTAGTAACGTCCGAAGACAAGCATCCACAGCTTCTAGTATGCTTAGTCCTTAATTGTCCAGTTCCGACTATGCTACTCCCACCACAGTCACATTCACAATACCATAAATAATGCCCGTTCTTGCTTTTACCAACACTCTTTTTTGCCACTAATCTTCCAAATCGTTGATTTGTCAAATCTTTTGGATTTCCCATCTAATCCCTCCTATAATATTATTGTTCTATTGTTATTTGCTACTATAATACTCTGTGTTCCACAACATCCCACTTCCTTCACTCACCGTCTGAATCTTACTCAATCTAATTCTTTCTTCTCTCTTCTTCTTGTACTTGTCAACCTCAGCTTCTATATCCTTTATACAATCAGAGTTCTTAGCATTTTTCACTTTCCTCATAATCCTGTTCCTTTCTATTTATTTAATTGTAGTATTAGATTACATACTTGAATTATTATGTTCCCTATGTTTAAAATAACGAGCCACTTAAACATTTTGTCCATATTTTTGTTAACAATTGCTTTCATCATTAGTATAAAACTAATCAACACAAGAGCAGCTCCACCACAGAATAAAATTTTTACCGCTAACATCCTGGTGCCCACCTTTCTATATCTGCATCTGCTTTGGTTTCATCAATAGCAAAATTTTTACCTTTAATTACTGCATAGTAAAATTCGCCGTTAAACCATACTTTATGTCCTTTGTATTTTCCAACGTATCCGATCTTTTCACTCATTATTAATTCCTCCTCTAAACGAATAAAATGTAGAAGCAATTTCTTACCTCTACATTTATATTACAATAGTATTGTTCTATTGTCAACGGTATTTTTAAATATTATTGTTTATTTGTTTAATACCAGAATTCATATCCAACAATTTGTTTACACATCGGTCTAATAACTTCATGTATTAGTCTGTTGTCAATCCCTTGCTCACATAATAATAGACTATATCTCATTCCTCTACACCTGTCACTTGCCACTATAGTCTTTACAGGCTTGTTAAACATATATTGGCTTTCGTCAGCAATCCTACGAGCATCACGATTGTCCCTAACTACGATTGGACAATCATATTTATGTGCTAATTGCAGCAGAGTATAAGTCTTTCCAATTCCTCTTGTATAATTATAGGTTGGAGTCAAGTGGCTTTCACCTTTAACAATATAATGTTTCAATTCAAAATATAAACCCTTCTGCCTAAGCTTAAATGACAACTTTTCTAAGAATTTACTGATTTTTAAATACATAAGAATCCTCCTTTAAAATACGAGTTTTAAGATATGTTTTTCCCTCCTGATAGGTCGATAGAGACACTTTAGAGTGAATTTAGTGTACTTACTAGTCCACAAGAATTAGTATCTTATTTGCTATCTTGTCCATTATACTAGTCTTCTGGAATTCTACAGGCTCCTCTGTGAATTTTGTTTGGATATAATAAAATATCTCAGACTCCTTTACTATAGTCCCGTATAATTCTTCTCCTATGAAGATTTTAGATCCTATTTCGATGTTTATATCTGTCACAGGTTTCTTGTAACGGTATATTCCTTCATCATATTTCTTATCTCGTGAATTGCCGATGCCATAATTATTCCTCCTTTTTTAAAAAGATAATGTTTAATGCTGCTTTCCTGGTGGTTTTGGGGCAGGTGATTGAGAAGGTGGGACAGTATGAATTCCTCCATAACTATTATTTTCTGCATACTTAATCTTAGATATAGTCTTCTTTATAGACTCTTCTTTCTCTTTATTCCTTTTATGATAAGTCCATCCATCACTTGTGATACCTATTTCTAACTCATTTATTTTTGCTTTTCTTAACATTCTTGAAAGATACCATGTTGCTAATTTTTCTAACATAATTTACTCCTTTATCTCAAAATTCATTTTCCCACTACCGTCCATGTGAACATTAGATTCAACTATTTTCTGTTTTTCTTTAAATCTTTTAGGGATGAACATACTTATAAAATTAATTACATTGACCAATGCAACTAAAAATTTAGTATTTCTATAGTCTGCTTTTGTAAATAGATTTTCACCGCATTTAGGGCATGGTTTATTCAGCCATTTCTTATAGTCTTTATACTGAATATTGTCATCCCTAAAGTCACATGCCGTATTATCACACTTAATTCCACCTATATTAAATTCAATTGCCTTTTTCATATATTATTCCTCCTTCTCATGTTGATAATTAAACCTTTTTAACTATTTTTTCTATTTCAACAATTCTTTCCCTTGCATCTGCTAACACAATTCTTATTTGATTGTTAGAAAGAGAACTTTCACCTCTTGGTGTTTTTATAGCAACCCAATAACTTTGTTTCGCTGCCTCTTCTATTAATCTGATTGTCTCTGACAATGTATTATGTTCTTCACATAACTCTTTTACTTTCTTTATATCCATTTTAATACCTCCTTTTATTTAAGCATAGATTCAATTTCATTAATTTCGAGTTCTACTTTCTTATCATTACTCAGTAGCAAATCCAATTTTGCCTCCATACTTTTTAATTTTCTTTCTTCATCCTTACGAGAAACTACATCTAATTTTGCCTTAATATCAGCGATCCAATCTTCAACTCTATATCCACTTACACTAAACCCATCTGGTAATTCTAAATCTTTTGCCGATATTCTATAACAGTTTAATTTAACTAGGAGGGTAACAAGTTGCTCTCTTACTAACACCTGAATATTACTTCTTATTCCGTCAACCTCGATTGAGCAATTTGTAATCGGTGAGAACTTTTTAATCCCATCTAATTTATTCCTCTTTTCTAAGATCTGTGTTTTTAACGTCATTATTTTTGAATCGTTTGCTATATTATTCATGTTAATTAATCCTCCTATATAATTTACTATTTTCTAAATATTCATTTTTATATGTTGGTTTGTATCTATTGTGTAATTCCTCTATATCACCAATTACATTTTGAGAATAACTATTTAATTCTCTTTTCCAGTCTCCTCTAAAATAAAATAATTGTGTATCAATATCAAAATAAATATCTTTTATTTTATCTTCATTAGAATGTAATGTAACAGAAAACCAAGAATATTTCTCTGTTTGATTTTTTAAGTCAAGACTATCAATATATATCTTAAACTCTTCTAAGGTATATGGAATTATTTCATCCTTACTTTCATCATAAGGGGAATACTCCGTTCTACTCTCAAGGCTATCAAATAATTCTGCATAGTTTTCAACGCAATCCGTAGATATTATTGATATAAATTTATCTCCTACACTTTTTAACTGCAATGTTTGAAGATACGGTTCATCATTCCAACTCTTGGTTTCTCTAATAAAATAATGATGTTTACCTTTATTTACATCTTTTTTTACGCTTTTATATTGCTGTCTAGAACCATAAAAACTATAACTGCTACTCTTTGATTCAATCGGGATTTGATCATAATCAATCTTCCAATAGTCAAACCTACCCATATAAATCCATTCCTCATTTGATTTAGTCATATAAGTTGCTCCCAGAATTAATTCCTTAGCTTTTATATGAGTATTAGCTTGAACAATTTCATTATATTTAGAAATCTCAAAATAATCTGGCGAAGAAGTTGGAATTAAAAGCAAATCCTTGCCATCCCATCCGTAGATAAACTCACCTTCTAATCCTTTACCTTTAATAGAACTAGCATTTTCAAGAATGTATAATAGATTCTCAATAGTAATTTCAAACTCAAAATCTCTTGAATCATAGACTCTTACATATGCCTGTCTATGGTTCCAATCACTGCAATAGTCTCCTACTTTCTTATTCAATACAAATCCTGAAGTTGGTTCGTTATCAAATATAATATTATCAATTTCTTTGTCTCTCCAGCCATCCCAAGACCTTTCTTTTCTTAATACTCCTTTTTCATCATAATAAATTATATATGCTAATTTCTTTGTGTAAGTATCTGATCTATTTTGGAATCCTACATTTATTTTTTTAGGTATAAATATATTACTTTTCATAGTTTTACTCTCCTTCTCTCATAGAATATACTTTTTATTTGTTATCTTGAGTATACATGCTCCCTATATAATCAATAGCTTCAGCTATATTCTCAAACTTCATTGTTATACTCTCTGTAATATGTGGTTGTATACCATATAAATAATTTGAGTTAAAAGCTATTACTGGAATGTTATTCATATAAGCATAATATATCTCGAATAATGTTCCTGGAGATCTATCTAATTCCTCAAGATTAATCAATATAATATCTGACTTCTTAAGATAAGTTAAATTCTGATTTACTACACCTTTAGAATTGTATCCTTTATTCGTTGAATAATTTGTACAAGGATCGAATGTATGGACACTATCATAGTTATGGTAAAAATGATTAGTAGCATAACTTCTCCATTCAATAGCTTTCTCAAAGCAACCATCTAAATCATATGCACTCATAGCTCCTGCAAGATAAACTAGCATATTACCATTCTACTTTTTAATTCTTCAATAATTTCAAATGCAGCTACCTTTATATTGTTATTTTTAATAGTACAGTCTACCTCATATTCAACCCCTCTAAATGTGTCCCTGTCAGAGATTATTCTCCTACAGAGTTCAGTAATGTCATCTCCTCTATTAGTCAATCTCAACAACCTCTCACGTTCCTCTACAGATATATAGAAGGATGTAACTTTAACTCCACTTCTCAATAAAGACCTTAGCCCACAAGGATCAACTACTACAATCCTGTCATCACCACAATCTTTTTTTGCCATCCCATATAGCCAGCCTCTGTATCCACTTGTCTCAATAAAGCAATGGTTGTTGTCCCTTTCATTAAATTCCTTTTCTGATATGAAATTATACTCAATTCCATTAGTTTCTCCTTGACGCATAGGTCTTGTAGTATAGCTTACAACTGGTCTTAAATCAGAAAACTTTACTACCTCATTCATTAAAGTATCTTTTCCACTTGCTGAATGCCCACATAATACGATCATACCCTTCACTCCTCATATTTAGATTAAGAGAGGATATTTCACCTCTCAATTCACTATTTTAAATCTGCTTTATCCATAATTTCTGCTTTGAAAAACTTATCATCTTTAATATTAACTGCGTACATTTTCCCTGATAAAGTTAAGACTGGACGGCCTGTTCTTTTACATTTGAACAGTTTTGTTGGCATCCTTCTGGCTATTGATCCATATCCGCCACCCACGTAAGTGCAAGTCTTTCCTTTGTAATAGCCATAATTTATATCGGTAACAGTATAAGAACAATCACCCTTTTTATTTGTAAAAACTATATTCATTAATAATTTCCTCCTCGCATTTAGTATCATAAAACTTAGCTTTTAAAGTAGTACTGTTTAATTGTTAAGCTACTTCCCACTTATCAGAAAACATTTCAATCATTGTTTCTTTCCATGGAACATTACCAAATCTGCTTTCTACATATAAATATGGTGCTGACATTTTACTGTGTGCATCAGGAGTTTGAATTTTTATTTTTACATCCTCTGCCCATTGTGGCAACCTCATAAAGTCATAGTTATGGTTTTCCTTATCTTGTATGCAAGTTAACGCTTCTCCAAATCTCATAATATTGTCCTCCTATTTTTTTATTTTACACTTACTGATTCTGCTGTTAATTCTGTACTAATTAAAGTCGACATATCTTTTCCGGTAGCAGCTAAGATTACTTTTCCGTCGATAACCTTTAATGCTTTCTTCAACTCTGCCCAATCTAATGTAACCTCTGTCTTCTCTTTCTTATATTCTTTAAAGTCTTTCAATATTTCTTCCTCGGTTAATTCAGGCTTTAATAACTTAGTAGCAGACTTCTTAATGATTACTGTACCAGCGAAGTAATCCTTTTTGATTGTAGTTTTTGTGTCCTTTGCATCTTTAGCTGCTTTAACTGAATTTTTCAAATTAAACAATATCCATTCTCTTTTCTTCTCAATCTGGCATTTTTTTACCTCAAGATCATAATTTAACTTGGCTAATTTCTCTTTGTGTAAAGCTTTATACCTTTCTTCATCAGCATCAAGTATCTTTACTTGCTCTATCGCCTCATCTATTTGAGACTCTGAATCGAACTGATATTGGCTAACCTCTGCTTTCTCTTCATCACTGGGAAATAGATTGTTGAAAAATTCCTCTAAATTCATATTATTTTCCATTATATTTCCTCCTCCATAAATTCTAAGTCATGTTCTGAATAGTAAACAGCTTCACTAGAATCGTTAGGATTTATTATAAAATAATCCTGTGGGTCGCTAAATTCATTGACGTCGCTTACACTTTCTTCTATCTGCTCAATGGTTAACTCTTCCACTCTCAAAGCATCATATACTACCTCTTCTTTGAACATTTCGCCATTTAAATCTACACATACAATTTTTACTTTTTTCATAATAATCCTCCTCTTATATAATATTATTGTTTATTTGTTATAAAACTTAATATCCACACAATCACATCTACAGTCCAACCATTTCCTAACATCGTATATCTATGATTGCTTTTTACTCCTTCTGTATAGCCATCTTTCAAACATTGCAGTCTTTCCCATTCTGTCTCAGTTAATTTCCTTCTACCCTTTTCGTCTGTGATCAACACAGTAGAACTCTTAGTAATACTTGCACCCTGAGCCGTCAATGTTGGTGATTTAGTAGTGACTTCTGAGCAGTTATATGGGTTAAACATTTTAGGGACATATCCATTCTTTTCGTAGAACTCTGCATATTTTTTATTTACATACTCTAATTTTTTATTATTATCAATATAATAATCGTCAGAAACATTCTCTTCTAATATATCTTTTAACAATATCCCTTTATCCTCTGGTTGAGTAACCCCTTGAATATTTGTCCAATACAATCTCTTTCTTGATTGAGCTGAAACTAAAGCAGAGTTAATCTCGATACAATCTATCCCAACATATTCCGTAATTATATCTTGGTATTCTTTCTTCATTTTTACATTTTCAAGAAGAAATATCACATTAGGATTTACACTTTGAATATGCTTTAGTATTGCTGCATACTCAAAGAATAAAATACTCTGAGGATCTTCAAAATTTAATTGTTTGCCAATTGTTGAGAACCCAGTACATGGACTACCTCCGAGTAATAAATCAATCTTACTCCAATCTATATTCCATTCCTTCCACTTAGTTACATCTCCCAGTTCAATGATATTAGGATGATTCTTTTTAGCAACAAATATTGCATTTTGCTCTATTTCACTGTAGTAATATTTATCTATTTTAATTCCTACTTCGTCACAGGCTACTTTTCCGCATTCTGTTCCTCCGAAGAGGCTTAGTATATTAATAATAGAACCCTCCTTTCATCAAATTATTTTTATAAAATAAGTCTTTTAATACGTCTATTTTTTGAAGTGTGAAACACTATTTTTCTTCTTCATACATTTTCATGACTTCACTCTGAGGCGCGAATATCATAAACCCAATTAAACCTTTATCTAAGTTACCAGTAGCGTCAATCAATCCCTCTGCAATTTTGTCATCGGTAATGCACTTTATATGCCCATTTTTCTTTTTGCCAGTAGCTACAGCTACATTTGTCATTGTTGTATTTATAGGTTGTATAAGCAAACCTTTCAAATCTAATATTTTGTGCAATCTTTCTTTGTTTTTCATAATTTCCTCCTTAATTTTAAGCCACACTTTTCTGAATATGTGTCTAATAAAAATCTGAATTTATAAGATATAATATCTGTCAATATCACCTTCACACTCAGGAATGTGCCTGTACCCAATTATATTATCGAAATTAGCAACCTCTCTTATATCTGTCCTACTGGCCATCATATTAGGCACATATTTATATCCCTCTGGCAATTCATTCAAAAACTTGATATATTGATCCTTTGTAACCTCTGTAAATTTTGTTTCGCCCATAATATATCTCTCCTTTATTATTTATTTACCTGTGCTGCCTAGATGTCCCATACCTCTTTTGGAAGGAATCCTCTTAAGCTCTGTTACAGTTAACTCAATGACTTCTGTTCTAGGAACTGGTAACAACAGAGCTTGAGAGATCGCTTTTGTATAAGGATAAATAGTTACAACTCCTGGAGAGTAATGATTCTGAACTTCTTCAACGTCTTTTGCTATGATAATAGTTTTATTTGAAGTGTTATTAATTGGAACAAACCACTCATTTCTATAACCAGAGTCGATAATTCCACAGCGTTGAGACATTCCTTTGGTTCCGGTTGAGCCTCTTTCCTTTAATACAAGAACATAATCTTCACTGAAAGCAGAGCATATCCCAGTTGGAATTAACTTTATTTCTCCTGGAAGTATGGTCATTGTATCTTCATCAAAACAAGCATATATATCGTATCCAGCATTTTCTAGCTCTTTACTAGGGATTGTTGCTCCATCTTTTACTTTAGCAAAATAAATTTTTTCCATAATCCTTATCTCCTTATGTGAGTCCATCACATCTTCGGCTATTGGTTGCCACCCTATAATAGTATTGTTTTATTGTTCAGGAAGAATTAATCTTCCCACAATATTACTTTATCTTGTTTTAAACTTTCTTGAACATTTATGCATCTTTGATTACTGCTGCCTTTCCATAGTAATTTCTCATTATATAACTCTTTTACAAATTGACCATCTATTACAACATCTACATATTTAAATACATTGAATCCTTTGATATTATCAAATACATTTCCCGTCCACATCCAAATTGACTTATCAGGGTATTCCTCTTTTATTATCTGACAAAGCTCAGTGACTCCCTTAATGTTGTATGGTTCCAATGGCTCTCCACCCAATATTGATAAGTCTTTGCTTATATCTTTTTCCAACAGCTTAACAATTTTATCTATATGATCTTCTGAGAAATCTTTACCTACACTGTTATCCCAGTAAGCTTGACCATGACACCCTTCGCATTTAAAATGACATCCACTAACCCACAGGCTAACTCTTATTCCTTCTCCGTTATTAATATCAAAGTCCTTTATGGATGTTATCTTCATATCTCCACCTCAAAATCAAAGTGGTCTACTCTATCATTTGTTTCTTCGATTTTTCCAGGATTAAATCTTGTATCCCCTTTGAGTTTTTTATAACCAAGATAACCACAGACCCTATCAATTTCAGTTATGTTCGTACTTCCACAGTTAGGACATATTCCATCTTTGAATTCGCCCTCAGTATAGCAGTCATCGCAATTGTCTAATTCAAGATTGATACCTTCATATAATCCTTTCTTCATTCCCACATCTATAATTTGCTTTATGGCTTTTTTATTCTTTGTGTTTGGAAATTCAGAATAATGAATTCTGCCACCTATAGATAAATTAAACATAGGAAGTTCTATATCTTGCTTCTGAATTGGATTTATATGAGCCTTTACGTCTACGTGGAAACTGTTCATATAATATTCTTTATCAGTGACTCCCTGAATTTCTCCATATTTTTCTTTATCCTTATCTAACATTTTATAGCATAGGCCTTCAGCTGGAGTACCATATATAGCAAATAATAATCCATGTTTTAATATTGCTTTGTTTTTTAATTCTCCGAGCTTTGTTAAAACTTTAATAGCAAAACTATTATCTTCATGAATATGTTTGCCAGTCATAGAATAACTTGCTTCATCTAATCCAATATATCCATAGCTCCAAGTGAAAGTTTTTATAGCAGCTTCAATTGTGTCGTTCGGATCTAATTTGACATGACAACCACCTTCACAGAAAAACAATGGATTTGAAGATGCTTTAACATCTTTTAATTTCTCATAAGTCCATAAATGAACTTGTGTTGCTAAGTTAAAATTCTTCTCAAGTAACTCGAAGTAAATATTCTCATTTCCTTTAGCCTCTATAGCATATCTAACTGTATTTAATGTAACTGCTCCACAATTAGCTCTACCTATAAATATAGGTACATCAGTTTCATCTAATGGATTTATTCCTCCTTTGGTGTACCAGGGACTGAGGTAAGCCCTGCAGCCCATAGGTGATACTGCTAATCCATACTTATCGAACATTTCTCCCAAGCAACCAGCATTTAAAGATAGTTGGTCTGGATACATTCTTTTCATCATACATTCTAGTGCCATATTATAAAGGTCATAATTAGAATCATTTTCTTCACCGTTAATCCCATTTTTGTGTAGGAACACAAGTTTAGGAAATACTGGTGTAAGATGTTGTTTTCCTAATCCATCCATTCTATTTTGAAGAATTGCTTTAGTTATCATCTTACCTTCTTTTGTTGTATTTAACCCAAATGTAAAAGTGACAAAGGGTGTTTGAGTATTGGAATTCGAGATTGTATTAAGTCTTGTTTCTACAGCCTGGAACCCTTGCTCTAATGCTCTTTCTACATATTGATATGCCAAATCATCAATTTTCTCTTCAGATACTAGATTCCCAAGTTGTAATGTATAATATTTCTTTGACTTTATTAAAGCCTTCCTAACGTACTTTTCTCCAACAGTATCTATTTCTGCAACTGTGAATCCACCATATTGTTGAGAGCTTGCTTCTAATATAATATCTGAGAATACTCTCATAAAAGATTCAGAACTTGTAGGTTCAGTATATTGAACTCCATTTAACTCAAAACCATCTTTAAGGAGATTTCCCATATCAAACAAGCAGCAATTGATACCATTGAATAGTCTGTCACCAAGATCATGATAATATATATCTCCATCTTTGTGAGCCTGTGCTAAATCTTTAGGCAACTCATACTCAAGCATTATTTGTTTTGATAATTCATTTACTAACAGGCCTTTCTTTGTGCTTACGAGCAGGCTATTTTTATTTGCGTTTTCTTTATCGCCAGAATATACAATCCTATTGCTTTCTCCAACAAGATTATTAAATACATTTGTAAATCTTTTTTTATAATCTCTGTAGCTTTGGTATTCTTTGAATATTTCGTTGTCTATGTGAGACAATGCAACCTGTACTATTTCATGCATTTCTGATACCTTTGCTATTTTTAGGTTAGTTGACTCTAATATTGTTTTAACTTGTGAATATAACTTAGCTTCAAAATCCTTGTCAATTTCCTTTCCGACTCTAACTGCTGATTTTTGTACAGCTTTAACAATTTTAGAGAAGTCAAAATCTTCTAGTAAGCCATTCTTCTTAATTATTTGCATAAATACCTCCTGTAAATTTAATTTTGTCTTATAAAATCATTCTTTTAAATTACTACAGTCCAAACTCCATTTTCACCTTCATAAGCATCACACTCTGCTGCAAACTTTGTACTGCCATCTTCGTCAATAACTGGTTCTCCGGTCGGTTCAAATAATCTGAAGATATTATTTTCTTTTAAACCTTTGAAATCTATCTCCTTCCAATCGTTGCTCTTTAGAATTTCACATTTTCTCTGTTCCAAGGGCAAAACCTCCTTTCATAACATTATTGTTTAGTTGTTATATTAGTAGTATATATAATTAACTACTATTTGACAAGGGCTTTTGAAAATATAAATAGTATTGTTTAATTGTTCATGTACTCTTCACAAATATTTACAATATGCTCACATAGCTCTTGAGGAATTCTACTTCTTTCCTTTGAACCTTTTAATCCTTGAGTTCCAGTTCTACTTCCTCTTGGAGCAGCAACATGACAAGGATCCCCATTGTGGCACATTGGTTTAAATTGAGGATTAGGATGATTCGTCCATAAATCTGTGGGCTTCATTCTAGTATCACCATATTGGCAATATGTTACTGTATATCTAGGCGTATCCTTCATAAAATTCATTTTTCTCATACCGCCTCTAGGGTTCTCAATGAAAAAACATTTAGGATTAAGTTCTTTTATAACACTTATAAAATGTTGGTTTACTTCATCACAAAATTTGGCATAATCTGATTTTGCAGCTAAATTACCATCCTCTTCTTTTGTTCTATGATGTGAAATAGCGGCTATTGAATATGATGTACAATCTGGAGAAGCCCATATTACATCAGGAACTCCAAATCTATCTATAATCTCCTGTGCTGTAATCTTACCAATATCAGCATACCAATCTATATTCTCATGTTGCTTGTCCCACTCAACTGAATATACCTCATGTCCTCTTTTCTCAAAGGCTTTGCCAATAGAACGGGTTCCAGCGAATAATTCTAATACTTTAATAAAAATCATCTCCTTATTAATATTTGCTCTATTAAATCTGTGATTTCATAATAGTATTGTTCTGTTGTTACTCCCTCATAAACTCCAAGTTATCTTGAAAATTCCTTGTGTCCTGAATAACCATTTGCTTTTTTGTTTTGCCTCTGAACTTGCTCATCGACATGGAACCTAATACATCACATGTCCTATAAATCCCTTCTGTATAACATAGAAAATTCTTCAACTCTCCAAAGCTATTCCATTTTAAAAATTCTATATCCTCATAACCGAACTTCACATGCTTAGATTGCATTGATGTGACATCCGTAGGCTCAATTCCTTCTATTGCTACTTTTATAGGATCAAAATCTTTCCCAGAGATTGTATTTATATATTCCATTTTCTTAATTAAATCTACTGTTATCTGCTCAGGCTTTAAAACTACATCTACCGTCTGTTCCACTTTAAATTCGACTTTAGCTAACTTCTTATTTATAGCAATTATTAGCTTCTCCCAGTTATCAGCATAGAGTTCAATGCCTGCAGCATTTGGATGACCTTGACAGAAGACAACTAATTTTGTACTATTTACAACGTCTTGGAAACTCTTGATCCCGAACCCTCTAATTGAGCCTCTTAGTTTTTCTCCATCTCCTATAGGATGGACTATTATAACTGGCATCATATAATCAGCACTTAAAATATTTCCGGTTAACCCAACTATATCTCCTTGGTCATCATTTTTAACTTCATCTATAAGTAAACAAATAGCTTTCTGTTTATCTAGTTCATTTGCTTTTATAGTGAAAGTTAAATCATCAACTAACTTATCTTTTTGCATATTTTGAATTACCTTCAATTCCTTTATCTCATCAATAATCTTCTTGCATTTCTTTTTATCATTCTCAATCATTAATTCAAAAGCTAAATGATTGCGATTCATACGTTGAGCGGCATTAATTAATGGCGCAATGCTATAACTCACCGCGGTACCATTGAATTTATATGTCCCTATTATTTGCTTCAATGCAATATTTGTTAACGAACTGAAACCCCTTGAACAAATATATCTATTCTCTAAATTGTCTTCTCCAACAGGCATTGAATCTCCTATCAAACCTACAGTAGCTAAGTCCCAAAACGCATCACTATAATTTGTTCCTAGCAACTCATCAAGATACTTTACAAATTTAAATGTAACCGCACTACCTGAGAGATGTCTATTTTTGTAATTTCCCATTTGACAGTTTATGATTGTAGCATACTTTGAATGCTTTGAGGGATGATGGTCAAGTATGACAACTTTAATTCCATTCTCTTTAAGAAATTGTTGCTGCTCTATATCCTCCGAAGAAGAATCAACTGCTATAACTAAATCGACGTTATCTATATAATTCTCAAGGTCTTGTCCGGTCAAGCCATGGACTTTTCCAGTATTTATTGACCAGGTAATATTATCTGTAAAGAAAGATAAATATTGGTATATAATACAACCTGCCGCTACTCCATCTGAATCTACGTCTAAAAATACACGAATTCTTTTCTTTTTATTTATTGCATCAATAACAATTTCTGATGCTTCTTCTATCTCATCTAAATCGGTTAAAGGTAATAAATCTTCTACTCTCGGTTGTAAGAAATGTACCATATCTTTTATTCCTCTAGCAGCTAAAGTAGATTTTATAATATCTGTACCTGGACTTTTATTTAGAATATTCCATTCTTTTTTAATCATCTAATTCTCCTTTCTATTTATTTATAACCGGAACATTAAAACAATAATTCATTACTTTTGATGGAGTGCCATCTTTCTTAAATTTATACCAAGACCACGAGCTGCTATAATTGTCAGAATGGACTAAGACTCCAGCTTCTCCTTTCTCGTTCTCAAAAACGTCTCCTTCTTTAAACCCTGTCTGTTCTTCAAGTATTTTATTATTTAATACATGAATTTCTTTATTTAGGATACTACTTTCTTGACGAAGAACATCTACCCTGTCTTCTTTCTTTTTAATCTCTTCTCTTAAATCTTTAATCATTTTTTCTTTTCCTCCTCGTCTTGCTCAAAAGTTTCAATATGCCAGTCTACGCAACTTTGAGAACAGTAATTATCACCTTCATGAGATATTACCTTTTCTGGATCTATTTTAGTGCCACACATTTTACATCTCTTCTTTGTTAATCTTGCCATAACTATATCTCCTTTCGTAATAGTATTGTTTAATTGTTCTTCTGGACTTTCTTTTAATGCATATTCTCCATGATGTTCTACTTCTAACATTTTTCTATACGCAATAGCATCTTCTTTCTTAATAAACTCTTTACACCAACATTTTCCTCCTGCCTTTATATTTGAAGCCCACTTCATACTATCATTATGAAAATATACACCTTTCACGCCCGATGTATTGTTACTTCTTATCTTAGTATTCATTTGATTTTGACTATTATTAACTATTCTTAATTGGCTTTTTCTATTATCGTATCTCAATTGATATAAATGATCTACTTGCATATCATCTGGACAGTCCATGACTAAACGATGTAATAAAATTCTCTTACTGCCAAGTCCACCATAAACCATTTTTTCTTTTTTTGTTATAAACCAACAGTAATCTTTTATTAAGTCAAAATCTTCTAAGTCGAAATAGAAAGGTTCATCTTTTTGAGTATAGCCAATCCCGTATTCTCCAGTAAGATCATAAGTATTGTATTTCTTGTTTAATTTTCCATTTTTTGAGCTAATCTCACGACTAAGGCAACCACATGATTTGACACTACCATTTCTTAATTCTTTCCCTGTGACTGTAACCTCTTTACCATCACAATCACATTTACAAAGCCATAAACTTCTCCTATCTTCATTACTGCCACTATGAGATATTACTGTTAACCTTCCAAACTTTTGCCCAGTTATATCAATAACTCTAGCTGCTCCAGCTTCCCTTTTTAGACACCCACAAGATTTTGTATGCCCATTTTTTAAATCGCACGTAGGCACTATTACTTCTTTACCACTCCCACAGTTGCATTCACATAACCATAAAATACGTCTTCCTTTGTCCACTCCATAATAAGATATAACTGTAAGTCTATTAAAAACTTGACCTATCATATCTGAATGTTTTGTCACTTATATCTCCTCCTTAAAATTTTTGTATAATATCTCCCAAGTCTCAGCATTATCACAAGGAGATTCCTTCTCAGATAATAGGTTCAATGGGTCTCTGATGACTGATACTTTCTGAGTCTTCACGGGGAAATTTAATCTCTCTATATTAGCTTCAATTTCTTCCTCACAAACATCCTTGTCAAAAGCTATAACTATATCTACATTGCATCTTAATACTAGTTCAACTTGTGTATCACTCAGACACTTCCCTGAGATTCCAACGCAATTCTTATAACCCATTCCCCAAAGTTTAATGCAACTTTTTTCTGACTCAAGGATTATTATTTCTCCTGCTTTGATAATACCCTCATAATTTTGATAGAGTCCAAAAAGAAGAAGCGATTTGCCACAACTATAGAGATACATATACTTATTCCCATCAGCTTTACTGTCATCTAACAACCTACCCTTTACTCCTATGAGAGCTCCGACATTATCTCTGATTGCAAAGATAAGTCTTTCTGATTGAATGTCTACTCCACACTCAAAATGGATCATGGCCTGAACAGTAATTCCTTCTCTCAACCACTTCATATTTGCTCCCATGAAGAACTGGGACATTATATTCTCAGGAAGTACAGTTATCTTTGTGTCTGAATCTTTCATTTCTCCTGTCTCTACAAAATCTAGCCAAGTAAGAAACTTAGGTACTTCACTTTCTTTGTCAATGTAGTAGTCCAAATCAAATAAACTACATACGAATTTTAAAGATTGAGGGAAAGAAATCCCTTTTAAATATCCGACTAAAGTGAGAATATCACGATTCTTAATTGCCTGAAATTGTCCTCTTGTGTGAACATCAACGTGGAAATTATCATTATCTGTGTAACAACAGACACTACTTTCGTTATCTCCATCTGGCAATGCTGCTGTTACACATTTTGTACCTGGTTTGATATGGTGGCAACCAATGCTGTCCAAAATGAAAATAACTCTATCTTCATCCAAGACTTCTTTTAATTCTTTAGCTTTGATTATCACCACCTCCTTCTTGTAAATATTTTGTCTACTCCTATATATTATAACATTATTGTTCTATTGTCAATACCATAAAAGGACTATTTTATGAGAATTTCATCTTCCATTTCCTCGCTTATGCTCTCGTATGCTTTGATTTTCGTATGTCAACATTTGAGTATTTGTTAGTAATTTATAATATTATTATTTATTTGTTAAATAAATTTTTAAATAAAGCATATGGACACGCAACTACTATACTATTTCCTGCCATCTTGTAAAGTTGTGAATCTGATATTCCAATACCTTTTACTTTATAAAAGTCTTCATCCGAGAAATCCATTAATCTAAAACACTCTAATGGTATTAACTTCCTTATCCTATATTCAGGTTCAACAACTTTTAACCCTTGTCTATCAGCCCTTAATGTAGGAGAGCACTCTTGATATTCTCTAACATCTCTACTTTGATAGAAGTCCTCAATTATTTTAGGTTCAAGCACAAGATTATCCTTTTGAACTGTAGTAATAGTATTCGTCAAGTTATCTTTCCTAGGTTCAAACTGCTGCTCTATTTTTCCATCTACATATCTTCCTCGTTCTGCAACTATTTTGGGTTCTAGTATATTGCCTATAGCATAACCATGAGTACAAGCACAAACTGTAGGGAATACACCATCTGGGTGATAAACTTTTCCAGCTTGGCTTCCTTCATTTGATATTTGGCCAACAGATATTATTTCATTATTAATTTGTTCAACTATCTGTCTAGGTTCCTTGTAATCCCTACTAGTCAAAGTGCAGCTAATATCATTATATACTCTAGGTTGACCTTCTCTTTTACTTTGCGAAGGGTCTAACATTGTTCCAGATTTTATTATTTTGTCTTTTAGTTGTTCTAATAGCTTCTCAGTCTTTTCTTGAGATATATAATATTTCTCGTCAACGTTCTTCTCCAGTAAATTCTTTAATCTTACTCCATTATCAAATGGTTCAGGAAATACAAATTTTCCATCATCTATATCTTTTCTAATACCTATTACAAATACCCTTTCTCTATTTTGTGGAACTCCAAAATCCTTAGCATTAATAACTCTCCAATACGTATTATAATTATTATCATGTAGGTCTTGGATTATCTCATCAAAGTCTGCTTTGAACTTCTTTCCTACTAAGTTCTTAACATTTTCAATCATTACATATTTAGGTTGTTTAGTCCTTATTATTCCCATCCCAAAAATGTATTGTCCACTTCTAGTTATGTTACCATTTTCATCCTCTTTCCCTTTCATTTTCCCAGCTACTGAGTAGTCTTGGCAACTAAATGAAAAATTCATTAAATCGAAGTCTGGTAATTCAAATGGTATTATCTTAGAAATGTCTCCATGATTATTTAGGCTAATATTAATCCTATAGAAGTCTAATAATTTCTGTCCACTCCATCTGGCTATAGGATTAGTTTTCTTTTTAAAGTCATATCCTATATTCCTAATTATTAAATACTGTCTCATTTCTTCTTCTGGTAAAGCAGGTATTATGTTATCTATCTCACCATAATGAATTGCATAGTATGATTGAATAGCAAATATATCAACCTCACTCATTGCTACTAGGTCTACCTCAATATCTAATCTTTTTAAAGCATTATGCAGAGAACCTATTCCTGCAAAACTATCAAATAATTTTATATTATTTATAATAAATCACTCCTTTTCTTCTCATAAAATTCTAGTTTTATAATAGTATTATTCTATTGTTAACCCTCTTCTACTTTCTTTTTGCCACTTCCAAAAACGGCCGTTCCTATCTCTTGGAACAAAATCGCTCCAACATTCACTTTAAGTATTAAATTCACTTTATCTAATCCTGCACGATTTTTTTCAAGAAAACATAAATAGTAAACTCCGTCCTTCTCCAAATCCTGTACTTGACCATTAAACGGATTCCCATCCATTTGGATCTTCACCTTAATTTTTTTCTTATCAGCATAGTCTAATTTTCTATACATGACCATAGTGTCCATCGAATGTTTCGTACTTTTGCTTCCTGAAATTTGGGTACTATCCATTTTTTTAGTCTCCTGGACTGTATCTAACAACTGCTGAGTTAGAGTAATACTTATATCTAACTCTTTAGCTAAGGCCTTAAATCGTTCTATAGTATAAGCATACATTGCATACTCTGCCATACCTTCTGTCCCTTTACCTCTGTAGGCTTTCATAGTATCTATAATATAATGCTCTATTCCATATCTTAGTCTGTGCTGTCTAAAAGTCATTCTTATAGTTTCATAGTCATATATTTGCGTTTCAAAAAACCTAATCTTTGAGTTCAATTGAATATATTCAGCAGCTTCTGTAACCATAGCATCTTTCATGCCGGTTAATCCTCTTGCTATCTCATTCTCTTCAACTATTAATCCCCCATACTTATCTGAGAAAATTACATTCGCTACACATGTAAGGATTTTCAATTGCCAATCTGCCAAATTTTCTTCATTTACTAATACTAAAAACTTTGTATCTCCAATAATTGATGTATGAACAAGTATCCTAACCATTAATCTACTTTTACCTTGGCCTGAAAGCATGAGATAAGAATTGACTGTACGTTTCCTAATCCCTCTTGTTAGATAATTAAGACCACTAAAAGGTATTTCTAAGATCGGAAGAGCGTCGTGTAGGGAAAGAGTGTTCGCAGGGTGTAG
>ERZ1463040.7-NODE-7-length-34529-cov-20.201369_pt1 | contig 34529 bp, 44 predicted proteins | sample MGYA00564473_ERZ1463040 | MGnify/ENA primary metagenome ERZ1463040 (study PRJEB39244, sample SAMEA3635133) | Helicobacter pylori | study: EMG produced TPA metagenomics assembly of PRJEB11511 data set (Assembly of a 5300-year-old Helicobacter pylori...
GCACAGCAGTTGGCCAAGACTTCATTCCCGAGAAGTACCGCACCAACAAAGAGGACGGCAGCCTTGATCTGGAAGCATCGTCGCGCAAGGTTTCCGAGGCCTACAAACACCTTGAGACCCGCATGGGGTCGGGTGATGTTCCACCCAAAACCGTTGATGAATACGCGGTCAAGCTGGAAACCGAGGGGTTCAACTGGGACGAGTTCAAGAATGATGAGAGCACCAAGTCGTTTCTGAAAGGCGCCCACGCCAAAGGCCTGACGAATGACCAGGTGTCGTTTGTGATCGGCGAGTACATGCGCGTGGCGCCAGACCTGGTCGGCGGTGCCGCTCAACTGACCCAGCAGGATTGCACCGCTGCGTTGAAGGCTGTGTGGCCTGATGATCAGGCCATGACCAAGAACGTCGGCGCTTCGTACCGTGCAGCCCAGACCTTCGCCAGCCAAGGCGAAGCACCGGGCAACTTCAACGCCCTGATGAGTAAGTACGGCAACGATCCCGACTTCATCGCGTTCACTGCCAACATCGGCCGCGAGCTCAAGGAAGACAGCCAGATCAATGGCGGTGGGGTTAACGAAGCCGACTTCGCGGTTAAGTCCGCTGAGCTGCGTGCACAGCTTCAAGAAATGCCAGCCCATGACCCGAAGCGAGCAGGCATCAAGGCCCAGCTCGATGGCATGTACAGCGCAAAATACAACAAGGCTCCATCCCGCTTCTGATCCATTCCCGCGTAAATGGTCGGGAAACCGACCGATCACCCCTCTCACTATCGCAGGCATCCCAGCAATGGGCCGGCCTGCGATGGCTCGCAGACACCCGGTAAGCCCCGAGGCGCAGCAAAGCCGATGCACGCCAGGAATACCGGCCCACTCCAGTGGACACCCGGCAGGCAATCCCTTACTGCATTGGAGTGCACTGTATGTCACAGCAAATCACCGAAGCCTTTGTCCAGCAGTTCGCGGACAACTTCATCCACGTTGCGCAGCAGGCAACGAGCCGCCTCGAGTCCACTGTATCGATCGAGCCGAGCATCGTTGGCATGTCGAAGTCCATCAACCGTTTGGGCCAGCGCACCGCCAGCCGTCGCACTCAGCGCCACGGCGATACCCCGATCAACGATCAACCACACTCGACCCGGTTCGTAGACCTCTACGACTGGGAAGACGGCGATATGGTCGACGACCAGGACAAGATCCGGATGTTGGTCGACCCAACGTCTGAGTACGTCAAGGCAATGGTCAACTCGATGAACCGCGCCAAGGATGACGTGATTATCGGTGCCCTGGGCGGTAACTCCCGCGCCACTGCTGGCAACATCATCCTGCCAACCACTCAGAAAATCGCTGTAGGCGGTGTTGGTCTGACCAAGGCCAAGATCATTCAGGCCAAGACCCTGTTCCGCCGAAACGAAGCGGATGCCATGGCCGGCGAAGAGCTCTACATGGTCTACAGCGCCCAGGCTGCTGCAGACATTCTCGCGGATACAACTCTGACAAGTGCTGACTGGTTGGCCGGTCAGTTCCTGCAATCAGGCGACGTTTGCGGTAAGTGGATGGGCTTCAACTGGATCCCGTCCGAGCGCATGCCAAAGGCCAGCACCACTCGTTACCTCTACGCCTACGCCAAGTCCGGTGTGGTTCTGGGCAAAGGCGCCGAGATCATGACCAAGGTTGGCGAGGACGCCAGCAAAGGTTTCAACGTTCGGATCTACGCGAAGATGTCGATCGGCTCTGTTCGTGTGGAAGAAGAGAAAGTCGTGGAGATCGCCTGCCTCGAGCCATAAGGCTCGGGCTTCTTCACCTTCAACCCCATTGATTCAGGAGCTCCATCATGGCAACAGTTTTAGGTTCTCTCGCAGCGGCCAAGGTGGCTTGGCCGCAAACGCTGGTTAAGCCAAGCCTGCAAGGTGCGGACATCCAGACCTTCATCAGCACTTACACGGTACCCGTTGGTGGACAGCCAGTAGGCGACATCATTTCGTGGGGCTATCTGCCTTTCGGTGCGCGCCTGATGCCGGGCAGCAAAATGTATTTCGCGGCTGGCACCGCCTCTACGACCATCAACTTGGGCGATGCAGTAACACCGGCTCGCTACATGGCAGCCACTTCGGTAGCTGCTGCCGGTAGTGCGGCAATTGAAGCCCAGTTCGCCAACGGTGCGCTGGCAGACGTAACCGTCGTTAAGCCAGGCGATGCGACCGATACCAGTGAACTGCGATCTGTAGTCGCTGGCGCCACGCTGCTGGCTGGCCAGGTCATCACGTTGGTTGTGCAGTACGCCGGCCAAAACTAATCGTGGAGCCACGGATGGCAAAACTTTAGCCGGGGCCAAGTGCCCCGGTTCTTTTATCCGGAGATTGACGGGATGAGCATGGCAACCGGTGTATCGATCTGCTCCAACGCGCTGCTGATGCTCGGCGCACAAACCATCAATGACTTTGCTGATCAGCTGAACCTGGATCGCGCCAAGCTCTGCGCCAACCTGTACCCAACAATCCGTGATGACCTGCTGCGCTCTCATCCATGGAACTGCTGCATCAAGCGTGCAGTGCTGGCCCCTGACGCAGTGCCACCAGCATTTGGCTACGACAACCAGTTCGAGTTGCCTGCTGACTTCCTCCGTGTGCTTGAGGTTGGCCAGGCAGGTTTACAGATTGATTACCTGGTCGAAGGCCGAACCATTCAGGCCAACACCACCGTGCTCGAGCTGCGTTATGTGTTCCTGAATGAAGTGGAAAACACTTGGGACACCGCACTTGTCAGCCTTGCAACGTTGGCCATGGCTGCCGTTCTGGCATACCCCATCACCCAATCATCAGCGTTGCAGCAAGCGCTCGAGCAAAAGCTTGAGCTCGCCAAGCGCAAGGCCCGCGCCATTGATGGCCAGGAAGATCCGCCGCAGACCTTGGGCGATGAACGCTTATACAGCGCACGGTTTGGGAGTTACTGGTAATGGCTCGTCTCACGCTAAACCAGACCAACTTCACCGCCGGCGAACTATCTCCGCGCATGCTCGGTCGTGTCGATATCGCGCGGTACCAGAACGGCGCCGAAATCATCGAGAACGCTTGGCCAGTCATCCACGGCGGTTGCGTGCGCCGTGACGGCACTCTGCTATGCGCGCCGGCCAAGTTCGCCAACAAGCGCTGCCGCCTCATCCCGTATGTCTTCAACACCTCACAGGCCTACATGGTCGAGTTCGGGGATTTGTACATTCGAGTGTTCTATCCAGACGGAACCGCCACGGGTGTCGAGCTGGTCAGCCCGTATGACCAAACGATGTTGAGCAACATGGAGTATGTCCAGGGAGCGGATACCATGTTCCTGTTCAACAACAAGGTGCCCATTGGACGCCTGCGCCGAGTTACTGACACTGAATGGAGTCTGGCGCCAGCACCGTTCGTGACCCAGCCATTCGATGAAAAGGGCGTCGACTTCCTCACTGCCCTTACTATCAGCAACGCTGCTGTGGGTACCGGCCGCACGCTTACCGCGTCGGAGTCTGCGTTCCTTGCTGCTGATGTTGGGCGAGAGGTCTGGTCCGGCGCCGGCGTGGCCAAAATCACGGCAGTCACCAGCGCTACCGTGGCCACCGCTGACGTGTTGAACGCCTTTACTGCTACGGTTCGACCTACCTGGTCATTGAAGGGGTCACCCCTTACCACCAACACCCTCAGCGCCTCCACTCCAGTCGGTGGCTCAGTCAGCATGACCCTCGGCGTAGCGGGGTGGCGATCGGCTGACGTTGGGAAGTTCGTCAAGGTCAACAGTGGTCTTCTGCAAATCACTGCTATCACCAGCCCTACAGTGGCTTCCGGGACGATCAGCTCTGCACCAACCTCGGCTGTTGCATCCCCTGCCAATGCCTGGTCGCTCGAGGCCTCTGTCTGGAATGCAGTGGACGGTTATCCCGGCTCGGGCACGTTGTATCAACAGCGCTTGGCTGTCGCCGGCTCGCCAAGTTATCCACAGACCATTTGGGAATCGCGCACCGGCGAGTATCTAAATTTTGAATTGGGCACCAAAGACGATGACGCTCTATCGTTCAACGTGTCTTCGGACCAGATCAACCCGATTCTGCACCTGGGCCAGATCAATGCTTTGATCCCGCTGACCTATGGCGGCGAGTTCACTATCTCGGGTGGCGTAGAAAAACCAATTACCCCGACCAACATCCAGGTGAAGAACCAATCAGTCTACGGCTGCAACCGCGTTCGCCCGGTCCGGATCGGGAACGAGCTGTATTTCGTCCAGCGCGCAGGCCGAAAGCTGCGCGCCATGGCCTACAAGTACGATTCTGATGCCTATGGGTCGCCTGACATGTCCGTGCTGTCTGAGCACGCTACCAAGTCGGGCGTGGTTGATATGGCCTATCAGCAAGAGCCGGAATCCATTCTTTACATGGTGCGGTCGGATGGTGTGCTGGCGACCATGACTGTTGATCGCGATCAAGACGTGATCGGTTGGGCACGCCAGACCACTGACGGCACCTATGAATCTGTCGCATCAATCCCGTCAGTTAATGGCGATCAGGTCTGGTGCGTCGTCCTGCGCAACGTCAACGGGGTGAACGTGCGCTACATCGAGCGGTTCACCGCAGGTGTTCGGGTTGACTGCGGGATCAACGCCACCAGTGCGCCAGGCGCAGCCGTGTGGACGGGGCTGTCCCACCTTGAAGGCGAGACCGTCGATATCGTCGCTGATGGTGTGGTGATGCAACAGCAGGTTGTTTCCGGTGGCCAGATCACCTTGCCGCGCAATGCCTTTGCTGTGCAGATCGGTCTCAACTTCACGACTCGAATCAAAACACTCACGCCAGAAGTCAGCGGAAACACTGGCAGCGGCCAAGGCAACAGCATGCGCATTGGCGAAGTCACGCTGCGTTTCCTCGAGACCATCGGTTGCAAGATCAATGGCCAGACCATTGCGTTCCGCAACCTTGGCGCCCAGGTGCTGGATCAGCCGCCAATTCTATTCACTGGCGATCATCGCTTGGAAAACCTCGGCTGGGAGCGCGGACAGGCTTCGCTCGAAATCATCCAGGACCAGCCTTTGCCGTTTCACTTGCTCTGCGTCATCAAGAAAATAACGAACAACGATTGAGGTTCTACCCATGATCAGGCCCGCCATACATTCGGATGTGCCCCGGCTTATCGAGCTGGGCACGCTTCTGCATGCGACCAGTAACTACAGCACGATGGCGTACTCGCCAGAGAAGTCAGCCAAGTTCCTGCATGAACTCATCAATGGGCAAGGCGTGGTGTTTGTGGCTGAGCTGGGTGGCGTGGTGGTTGGCGGCATGGCAGGCGGCATCACTGATCAGTGGTTTAGCGACGACCTGATTGCCTATGACTATTCCGTGTTCATCGAACCGACGCGGCGCCATGGCATCACGGCCATGCGATTGATCAAGACCTTTGAGCAGTGGGCAATCCTCAAAGGCGCCAAGCAGCTGCACATGGGTATCGGTACCGGCATACACGTAGACGGCACCGTAAAGCTTTACCAAGCATGCGGCTTGAACCACTTCGGCCCACTCATGATGAAGGAACTTTGATATGGCTGTGAACGCTGCTTACGCCGCCTATGCCGCTTACGCTGCCATCGCTGCATCAACCGTTTACTCGGTTTACAGCACGCAGCAGTCAGGAAAGCAGGCCAGTCTCAACGCTCAATCCCAGGCCGAGCAGGCTAAGAACGATGCCGATACCGCTGCCAGCGCGGCGGTGGTGTCTGCGGATCGCATCCGCCGCTTGGCCCGCAACCAGAACAGCGAAGCCAATGCCTCATTGGCTGCATCGGGTGTCGAAGTCGGCGCCGGCACCGCAGTGAACATCAATGAAGAAATCACAAGCAACGCCGAGCAAGACGCGACGTTGACCATTTTCAATGGGCGCAATCAGGCATCCAAACTCAATACTGATGCAGCTAATTACAAGCTGGCGGGTTCGCAGGCTACCTCCAATGCCAATGCTCAGTCCGTTGGTACGGTGCTATCTGGTGCAGCGCAGGGCGCTTCGGCATGGAAAGCATCAGCCGCAGGGCGTAACGGCACAGTCACTCAAGCAGGGGGTAATGGCTAATGGCACAGATTCCTCTAGGCAACTTCGCACAGGTTGCAGTCCAGCAGGACACAACCCCCAACCGCGTCCTCGCCCGCAACGATGATCAGGCGGGGCAGATTGCCCAGCAAACTGCCGGTACCGTGCAGCGCGCAGCGGTTGGCATTCTTGGCGATATCACTCGGCAAGATCAGGCGTTGGCCAAGGTCAAGGCAAGCAACTCATTGCTCGACCGTGACCAGCAAATCAATGGGATCGTTTCCAATCTGGCCGAGCAAAGCCGGATGGGTAATCTGACCTATGACAAACTGCCGGATGCCTACAATGCGGCTGTCTCGAAGCTTGATCCACTGGATACGCCCGGGCTGGATGAGGCCACGCAGGGGGAGGTAGGGCTGTCGCTCAAGCGCCTGCAGAACTCTGGCCTTGAGAAGATCAACGCCACGGCTTTCGCTGCCCGCAACGGTGCTGCCAAGAGCGAACTACAAAGCCGCATGGACATGCTCGGCAAAGACGCCGGCATGCCTAATGCAAATATCGATCAGATCAACGCGCGGATGGATGTTGAAGAGATCGATACCACTGGGCATCTGGCTTACGGCGCCGACTGGGGAAAGGTTAAGCAGGACTTCAAGGACAACAACTGGACGTCGCACGCTATGCAGCAGGTTGCGACATCCAGCAACGATATCGGCAGCCTGCAGAAGGTTCAGCACGATCTGACAGCTGAAGACGGCTTCTATGCCAACAAGCTCGACCCGGCCCGTCGCACCCAATTGATCGGCACCGTGACTGGGCGTATCTATCAGGTCCAGGAGCACAACGAGCGCCAGGCTGAAATCCGCGAGAACAAGGCCGAGCGCGCCCTATTGCAGATGGATCAGCAGGCCGCGACTGGCGTGCCACCAGATCCAGCCAGTCAGCAGCGGTGGCAGGCGGCAACCGCCGGCACGTCTGTCGCTGGCGAATTCCACGCCCGCGTGTCGCAGATGAACGAAGTCCAGGGCGTATTGCGCCAGCCCATCGAAATACAGCAACAGTTTTTGGAAAAGAAACGCCAGGACATGGTCACCAATGGCGCCAGCGTAGCCGAGCAGGCCAACGTCAATCGTCTGCAGTCTGCCGTCGATAACAACATCAAGATGATGAAAAACGACCCGCTGACGTTCACTGCGTTGCGTACAGGTAGTGATGTTGCACCACTAGATCTATCGGGAATCGGTACACCTGAGGGTCAGAAGGCACTTGGTGAGCAGATTGGAAACCGCTTTGATGTGGTCAAGGCCGTTCAAAAAAAGTATGGCCCAGAGGTGTCGCGCGTTCCTTTCAAGGCTCAGGAGCTTATCGCCCTACAGGCTGGCTATACCGCTGCTGACGACAATACCAAGCTGCATATCCTTGCCGCTGTCGGTGGCGCTGCGCCAACTGGACCCGATGCTGTTGCAGCGATCAAGGCCATTGCTCCGGAACAACCACTGACGCTTCTTGCTGGTATGGCGCAATACCGACAGCTCAAGGCGCCCGATGGCACCGACGTTGCGAAAACCTTGATGGTTGGCAGCAAGATACTCAAAGACAAGTCGATTGCCATTCCTGACGATCATCTGTTGCAGGCCTCGTTTGAAAAGCTGGTGGGTAATGCGATGCCCGGCGGTACACCTCAGCGCGAGCAGGCCTATCAGGGCTATAAAGCCGCATATGTGGGATTGGCTGAGGCGCAGGGAAAACGCTATGACCCAGTGGGCAAGACCCTTGATGACAAGGTGTCAGCAAAAGCAATCGATATGGTCACCGGCGGTGTAGCCAGCATGGGCGGTGGTGTGTTCGGCGGTCCCGCATTCAAGGTCATCAAGCCTTACGGCATGGAAGACAAGGCCTTCGGTAAGGCTGTCGACGATCAGTTGGCAGGTCTGGCCAGCAGTTCAAAACTACCGGTGGACCAGTTGCGGGATATGCCCATGTCGTCGGTACCAGGCAAAGAGGGTTCGTATTACCTATTGAATGCTGGCCGGGTGCAACTCGATCCGGTAACCAATCAACCTTTGGTGGTGAACGTCAAATGAGCTGGCTTGATGGAATGGTCGAAGAAAACGAAGCCGCGAGCCAGGATCAGCGCCTTGATCGCACAAGTGACACGCCGGCGCCTGGGTTCTTTCGTGGGTCTGGCACCCAGCTGTTCAAGGGTGTTGGCGCAGGCCTTACCCAACTCACACTGCAGGCTGCTCAATACGGCAATGACCCCAGCCAGGCCATCATGCTCGATGTTCCTTCCGATGAAGAAGAATTGGCGCGGCGCCAAGCCATCGGTGAGCAGCGGCAGAAACTGTCGGACACGCTGAAACCTGATCCCGGCACCGTGGGAACAGCGGGGCAAATCCTGTTCGGCCTGGGTGATGTTGGGTCACGATTCGCTTTAGGTTTGGCGTCTGGCGGCCCAGTAGTTGGCGCCGGAACCGTTGGTGCGTCCGTGGGTGAAGAGACGTTCAGCGACCTAAAGAGCAGAGGTGTCGATACCGGTACCGCGTTGGGCGCCGGTGCAGTCCAGGGTGCAACCGCTGCTATCGGTGCTGTTCTGCCTGCTGCGCGTATTGTCGGCCCACTGGTGGGCGATGCCGCCTTGACCATCGGCGCCAACGTTGGGTTAGGCATTGGAAGCCGTGGTGCTACCGGTGCAATCCTCGAGCGTAATGGATATGCCGCACAAGCTGCGCAATACAAGGCTTTCGACAAGACCGCCATTGCAACTGATGCCGTGCTCGGCGCCGCGTTCTTTGGTTTGGGACGCATTGGCGGCGGAAAGCCAACCACTGAGCAGATTGATGCAGCATTGACTGAGCGTGCGGCCCAGCACTTCGACGTTGATACCGCACCTGGTGCACCGATCAACCCGCGCTCTGCGGTAGCGCATCAGGATGCCATCCGGACGGCTATCGATCAGCTCAGCCGCGGCGAACCGGTACAGGTCCCCGATAGCATTCACTCGGCTGAATTCCTGCGCACAGCCAACGATGTCAGCCCAATCGCACCCAAACGTGACGAAGCGCTGGCCACTGCCCGCACGGATCTGGAACCAACATTGCGCGCAGAGCTCGAGCGGGAAGTCTCTGGCGCATTGCCCAACGTGAAGGACGTGAAGTCCGAACTTGCAAACTTGAGCAAGTCGCTCGATGGGCTGGACGGAACATTTCGTGCTCGAGCAAAAGAGTTCCAGGACCAGGGGCAGGGTCGCAAGAAGGCAGAGACCTCCGCGCGCCAAGCGATTGAGACTGAACGCCTTGATCTGACCGACCGGCAAACTGCGCTGACTGAACACCTTGATGGCAACCGAACGGCTGAGCAGGCCCGCACAGACCTGAATACGTTGGGCCGTGGGGATGTTCCTGAGCGTTTTCAGGATCGTGTAAACCGGCGTGCCGATGCCATCGTGAAGGGTTTCGACAAGAGCCCGCTTGCCGCTGGCGTGACTGAGGCTAATAAGCTGACGATCGCACAGGTGGCACGTCAGGAAATCAGCCGCATCCTTGACGATATCGAGCGCACAGAACCGACTTTGCAGGCGAAACCGCTGGATATCGGCACCTCAAACGATGTGGCAAAACCGGAAGTGGGTGAGCCAACAGCGGGTAAAAGTGCGTCAGAACCCGCTAAATCTGCATCGGTTGTTGGTAAACCTGCATCGAAACCAGCAGAAAACGCACCAGCAGTGGATAAAACAGGCCCATCCGGGGCAAGCGATATCGCCTCTGACCCAGTACACCAGGTGGCTAATGAGATCTTGTCCCGCACGGAAGATATGCATTTGCCCACCGGTGCGCTCGATGCCGAAGGCAAGCCTGTCACGATTTCCGCGCGCGAGATGCTGGCTCAGGCTGATGCCGATATCGCTCGAGTACAGGAGGAGTCGAAGGGCTTCGCCGCTGCTGCTGCTTGCTTCCTCCAAAGAGGCGAGTAAATAGTCGGGAAACCGACTGTCACCCAACCATAGGCTTGCCACCATCCCAACAGGAGGCAAGCCCATGCGCCCGGAATGCATCAAGGCCGTTACCCAAGCGATTGGCCGAGCCCTCACCCAGCCAGAAATACAAGGGATCGAGGACCGTCTGCGCCGAAACATGCGCCAGCTCGCCCAGACCGACCCAACTTGGCAATCGAAAACAACTGCTGACCGATTCAGCGAGGGTGCCGCCCGGGCTGCGCAAGAGCTGGTGTCTGAGCAGCAATTGAAGCGCCGGCGCGTAGCACTGACCATCCTTGCCCACGACCGCATCGAAAGTTACATGAAGCGCTTTCCGGACCAGCCTCTTGAAGGGCTTGACCGGATGCTGGCATTTTCCGCTGACGGTAAAAGCGGGATTCTGTCGATTGAGTCCTCGACTCGCGCCATCCGTGACGATGCCTTGGGCCGTATGCTCGAGGTCATCGACCAAACCAAAGGCAAGTTCATGGGCCTGTTCCAGGATGCCGATGGCAATCTAGCCCTGGTGCGCGAACTGCATGGGGAGGACTCTGGCAATGGTGCGGCGAAGGTTGCGGCCAAGCAATTTAAGGATACTGCCGAACTGCTCCGTGAACGCTTCAACCGCGCTGGTGGTGATGTTGGCTTTCTTGATGATTGGTCGATGCCCCGCGATCACTCACAGGTAAAGGTCGCAAAAGACCAGGCGCAATGGGTAAGCGACCATCTGAAATGGGCAAACCGTGCCAAATATATGAAAGAGGACGGCGCGCCCATGAACGATGCCGAGCTGACCGACTTTCTGAGTCATGCATGGGTGACGCTGGCCACCGGCGGTGTTAACAAGCTGGAACCAGGGCAGGCAGCGGGTAACGGCATGCGTGCCAACCGTGGTAGTGAGTCTCGGCAGATCCACTATAAGGATGCTGAAAGCTTCATCGCTGCCCAGCAGGCCTATGGTGATCGCAATCTGCTCGAGCTGCTCACAGGGCATATCGACAAGGCAGCCCGGGATATTGCCCTAGTTGAATCGCTAGGCCCCAACCCAAACAACCAGATGCGTTACTTCCTGGATGCTGGACAGAAAGCCACCGTAGAAGCCGATCCGACCCGGTTTAATAAGACAGAACGCCAGCGGCAGAAAATCGAACGGATATATGAAGAGGTTGCCGGCACACGCCCGCCGCCGGTTTCTGCTGCCCTGGCCAATGGGTTTGATACCTACCGCGCCTTGAACGTCGCCAGCCGCCTTGGGTCTGCGGTTATCACGTCGATCACTGACGAGGGTACGTTGGCGCTGACGGCAGCCATGAACGGTATGCCGGTGATGAAGGTTTTCGCCAACGAGCTGCGCCAGCTCAATCCGCTAGATGCGACCGATAGACGCCAGGCGCAACGTGCAGGACTGGGCCTGAATCAGTTGATGGGTACGCTGACTCGCTTCGGTGCTGACGGTCTTGGATCTTCCGAGCAAATCGCCGGCCGCATTTCCAAATTCTCGCAAACTGCTGCCAGTAAGGTCATGCAGGCGTCAGGCCTCACCGCGCTCACGGCAGGTCGTCAGCGTGCATTTGGTGCTGTCATGCTCGATACGCTGGGCGATATGTCACGCCGTTTCGATAGCTTGGCCAGGATGGATGCCAACGACAGTAAGCGCCTGATCGGGCAGGGCATTACCGAAACGGATTGGTCTGTATGGCGCCTTGCAACACCAGAAGACTGGCGCGGTACCGGAGATACGGTATTGACCGCAAATAGCATCTACCGCATCAAGGACGCTGATCTAACGCCGCTTGCACAGCAACTCAGCACCACGCCGCAGCGCCTCAAGGATCAGGCCGCCACCAAGCTGCTGGGCGCTGTGCTGGATGAAACCAATATGGCAGTGATTGAGCCAGGCGCGCGCGAAAAGTCCATCGTCAACAGTGGTTCAGTGCGCGGGACATGGAAAGGCGAGCTGACCCGCTCATTTTTCCAGTTCAAGAGTTTTTCCATTGCCATGCTGATGCGTCATATCGGGCGCGGAATGGCGCAGGAAACGGGTTGGGGCAAGGCTGGTTACATTTCCGCGCTGGTTGCCAGCACCACGATTCTCGGCGGCATGGCGATTCAACTTAGTGAGATAGCCGCCGGTCGTGATCCGAAGGACGTTACCGACGACAAGAAATTTGGCGTTCCTGGCCTGCGGTTTGGTCTGGCTTCATTCCTGAAAGGCGGTGCAATCGGCCTGTACGGTGACTTCCTATTCTCCGACACGTCGCAGGGTGGCAGCAGCCCACTGGCAGCCCTTGGCGGCCCTATTGCTGGTGACCTTGAGCAGATTTTTAAACTCAAGGACAACGCTGCAGATGGTGAGGTCAACCAGACCGGCGCCAAGCTGATGCGTCTGGCCAAGAGTCACTTGCCAGCGGCGAACCTCTGGTACACGAAGGCCGCACTCGATCACATGGTCTTCAACCAGATGCAGGAATATTTTTCGCCCGGGTACCTGAGCCGTATGAAGGGCAGGGCACAGAAGGAATTCAAGCAATCGTACTGGTGGGATCCAGCTGATTCGACACCTGCGCGTGGCCCGAACCTTGGCTCGACAGTTGGGGTGCAACCATGAGGCTCGACCAGATAGCGCGTCTGCAGGAGTTATCTGAGGGGCTGGCCGAAGTGGTCATCGATGAGGCCGACCCAAAAACGTGGCCCGGTGCTGGAAAGCTGGCCAACGAACTTACCCAGGAGGAGCGTGGCAACCGCTACTGGAGCAAGAAGAACGCCGCTGCCACCATGACGCTGCTGGTCAAGGTCATGAACATCACCAGCACGCTGTCACGCGACAAAGACCCCCATATCGGTGATGAGGAGAAGGAACTAGACGCCGAGGTCGCCCAAGCTGAGCGTCAAGCCATGGCGCTGCTCGAGCGTGCAAACAAGGGTGGCCATGTCCACTGAGCATGAGGCGCCGAAAGTATCGTTGCTGGTCTTCTTCCTGCTGTGGGCGAAGCGTATGCGCTGGGACGTGCCAGATATTCACGTCCAGGCCTGCGTATGGCTGGAGAATAAAGGGCCGCTTGCGGTCATGCGGTGTTTTCGGGGGTTCAGTAAGTCGACCATCTTGGCGATCTACAACGCCTGGCGTTACTACAAGGACCAGCATTACCGGATTCTGCACCAATCGGAATCAGACCCGACTGCCTACAAGACCAGCCGTGACACGCAGAACGTCATCCGCAATCACCCGCTGACGCGCCATCTGTTGCCGCACAACCAGGGAACGGTTGAACAGTGGTGGGTGTTGGGTGCAGTGGATCACCGGAACGCCAGTATGTTTGCCAAGGGCATTCTCTCGAACGTCACCTCTGCTCGAGCGGACGAGTGCCAGAACGATGACGTCGAGGTTCCCCGAAATATCGCTACGCCCGAGGCCCGGGAGAAACTGCGGTACCGGCTGGGTGAACAGACGCACATTCTGGTACCGGGCGGGACAAAGCTGTTCATCGGCACACCGCATACCCATGACAGCCTGTACGACGAGATCGAAAGCATGGGCGCCGACTGCCTGACTATCCGTATGTTCGCCCAGGAATACCGGATAGAGGCTGCCAACCTCAATGGCTATGACGTTCCGTTCGTTCCGGACGTGGTGTTTTCTGGTATCGGAAAACACGCAAGGCTCCTGGTGCTGGGCAAAGATTATCAACTGACGAAAACCGGCATCGCTTTCTTTACGCCTCCACAAACACTGGTCGATTGCTACGCGGGCAGCGCCTGGCCAGAGCGGTTCGATGCGCAGGAACTAGAGAAACGCCGGCGTGAGACCCGCACCATCAACGAATGGGACTCGCAGTATCAACTGCACTCGAAGCCCGTTACGGAGGTTCGATTGGACCCGTCGCGCATGATCCCTTACGACGTTCAGCCCACCATCCGCGAAGCGAACGGCGCCGTTGGCATGTTCCTCGGCTCAACCCAGATAGTCGGCGCCGTGGCCTACTGGGACTGCTCGCTGGGCAAGATCAAGTCTGATGCCTCCGCATTATCTCTGCTACTGACCGACGCGCGCGGGCAGCTCTACTGGCACTTCGCGGAAGGACTGACCGGCGAACTGGCCGAGTTCGACGACAAGGGCCGCATCATTGGTGGCCAGGTCTGGCAGGTCAGGGAATACGTGATCAAGTACCAGATCCCGTGCGTGGTGGTTGAAACCAACGGCCCTGGCGGCTTCGTGCCGAACATCCTCAAGCAGGCATTGAAGGGCACCGGCTGCGGCGTGCGCGAGGAACACTCCAGCACCAACAAGCAGAAACGCATCCTCGACGCCTTCGAGTCGCCACTGTCTGCCCGTTTCCTATGGGCTCACGTCGACGTGCTGCGCGGTCCGGTGTGGGACCAGATGCGCGACTTCAATCCAGCAGTGAACAATCAGGACGATGACTTCATCGATTCCGGCGCCGGTGCTATCAGTCAGACCCCCGTCCGTATTGGGCGAATAGTCGGGAAACCGACCGAGACCAAACGCGACGATTGGCGACCAGATGCGGGCGTGCATGAGGTTCAAGTGGACTATTAGCCCGCCACACTAAGGGGCATAGCATGGCAGTTCAAGCAGGTCCAACAGAGAAACGCTACGCCGCCAATGGCGTCTCACCGACCTACACAATCCCCTTCCTGCTGATTGATGCTGGAGACCTTCAAGTTGTTTTGAACGGTACTCCCGTCACATCAGGATTCACCCTGGCGGGTGTTGGTGGCGCCACCAGCTCCATCACGTTCACGGTTCCTCCGCTAGGCAACCTTTACTTGTACCTGGACGTGCCGTTCCAGCGACTGGTTGACTACCAGCTGAACGGTGATTTTCTGTCGACTACCGTAAACCGAGATTTAGACCGTATCTGGCAGGCTCTCAAGCAGCTATACCGCTTCAGTGGCAGGTCGCCGATGCTTGGCGTTAATGACATTGATGGCGAAGGTTTTTATCTGGCAAAGGGCAACAGCATCACCGGCTTGGCCTCTGCCAACGGTGTGATGGACGCTGCTACAAATTGGGAAGACTTATTGGTGTATGTCGCCAGTATCCTTGCGACAGGACAAGGCCCGATCAACAGCGCTCAGAACCTGGTGTACGTGTATCCGGACTTAGTTGGGCGCGCCATCCAGACGCTGGCAACCAAGAATGACCCATTGTTGGGTGCGGCCGGCATCGCCTTTCGAAACCGAACCGTTTACGCGAAGCTGATGGAGACGCTGACGGTTGATGATTTCGGCGCTGTTGGTGACGGCGTGACCAACGACAACGCTGCATTTCTTGCCATGGCGGCCGCGACTGGCGGCACCATCCGGCTGTCGAACAAAGAGTATTTCGTGGGCTTGCTGCTGCTGACCACCTACATTCAGGTGAAGATCATAGGCATCAGTCAGCCATCACCGAACGTCACTCTGACCAAGCTGGTAAACGGCTCGGTGATCATTGGCCGGGTCTATGTTGAGGTAAACGAGGCCTACTATGATTCGTTCGGAGTTGACTGTGGCCCGGCGCGCGGCATAGCCGACGGTGATGGTTTGGTTTCAAACGCCAAGCCTGGAGTTACCGGCTATAACTGCGTCGTTAACCGCGTATCGTCCATGGGTGCAGCCGAGACGGGCACCTCGCACGGCGTGCTAATCCAGGGCTATGACCGCCACACTATCACCAACATCTACAACGCTAACCGCCAATTCGGTGTCGTGTCAAAAAACCGTAATGGCATCATTTCAAACGTCCTGGGCGACAACATCCGAACAGCGCTGGTTTATCCAAAGGGCGACGTTCCCAGCTCGGCTGGCGGCGTGGCGTCCGGCATCTGCGCCGGGATTGAGATCAACAATGTTCGACTCAATGCCTCGTTGGGCAATATCACTGCGGTAGCTGTGTACTGCCATGCCAGCACGGAGGCGTGCTCGGATATCAAGGCGGTTAACGTCCATCAGACCAATGGATTTACCCCATTCCGCATTCAGGGTAGCGGGGTTATAACCGATCCTGCCATCAGTGGTATCCAGGCGTCGAATATCTCATCTGATCGGGCTCAAGTTGGTTTCTGGGTTGACGGCTACGCCTACGACTTCCAGCTGAATAATATTCGCGCCAACAATCCAGCGACCGGTAGCTCCTTAGTCATGGGGACAAACTCTCAAGGCTGGTCCGTTGACGGTCTACACACATTGATTTCCGATGCGGGCATCACGGCGATATCCTGCGCATCATTTAACGGCATTGGTAGCTGGAATAACGTAAGTGTTCGTGGCGGTGCTTTACCAAGAACGATTGACGTGCAAGCTGGCTCTATCGGCACCATCGGCTGCGGTAACTTTCACGGAAATTGCAACATCAGCACGTCCGGCCCACTTACCGGGATAAACGGCGCAGTCGCTTCAGCCGCTCGCATTGATGTGCAGCCAGGGAAAGTCTTGCAGCTTTCTGGAAACGTCAATATGGCCGCCGCGACAAACAAGGCGTTTTGCAATATTCTGTCTACAGCTAAGCAAGAAGTTTTTTCATGCGGAGCCATTATCAGCGGATCCTATGCCAGCGTGACGGTGCGCTTGAACGACTTCCAGCTGACGGTCGAGCCTTCACTGCCAGCTGGGCTTACCTCGATCAGCCTGACCGGCGTCACCGTGAAGATGTGAAAACGGCGGAACTACTTAAGTTTGCTACGCCTAATTAGCTGTCGGGTCTACTAGGCCCAACAGACTTAATGGGAAGGTGGGTGTTAGAGGAGAGGGCCAGGCCTCGCGATGGTCTAGGATCAATTTGGCACGCCGCTAGACTTACCCAGCAATGCAGAAAAAGTACATTTGTTAGTACATTGAATAGATTAATTTTGATTAGCCTCAATGTTTAATGGTGCTTTACGCCCGAATGCGATTCCTATTTTCGGCACCATGTACAGTTTCGCAGTCTTCCGCTGAGGACCGCGAGACACCCTAAGAAAGCCGCCTAGCGCGGCTTTTTTATTGCGCCGAGCTTCGCATTCTTTCGCAACCTTCCGCACATTTCTAGTACATTAGCCAGCACACCCTTAATTCGAGTGACTTGGTGATGTACTAATGCCCCTCACTGATACCGCTGTAAGACAGGCAAAGCCCGCCGCCAAGGGCTTCTCCATGACAGACGTCAGTGGGCTGTCCCTGTTCATCGCTCCCAATGGTACGAAGTCCTGGCACTTCCGTTTCTCCTGGCACGGCGCGCAACCCCGTATATCGCTTGGCACATATCCAGAAATCACCCTCAAGGAAGCCCGCGAGCGTCGTGACCAGGCGCGCGCGCAGGTGGCCAAGGGCATCGATCCTAGATCACACCGCCGTGAGGAGAAGCGCAGCGCCAGCGCCTCTGCTGAGAACACGTTCGAAACCTTGGCCAACATGTGGCACGCGTTCAAGATCCCGCGCATGGCGGCGGTCAAGAAGGGTGGCGCCTATCAGGCAAGGTTCTACCTGGACAAGGACCTGATCCCGGTGCTGGGGAAGATCCCGATAGCTGAGGTCAAGCGGGCTGACGTGCTGGTGGCGCTGCGTCGGGTCGAAAAGCGTAAGGCTCTCAACTCGGCTCGCAAGTGCCGGTCCTGGCTGAACGAGATATTCCGGTACGCCATCGCCTCGGGTTTCATCGAAGTGAACCCCGCAGCCGATCTGGACATTGTCGCTGAGCAGGAACCACCCGTGCAGCACAATCCAATGCTTCGGAAGGCAGAGCTCAAAGAGTTTTTGGTTACGCTGCGCAGCTTCAAGATGACTGAGTTTTCCCGCAGCGCTATCAGGCTGCTGCTGTTGACTGGCGTGCGCACGGGCGAACTGCGGCAGGCCACAGCGAACCAGTTCGACCTGGACGACTCGCTGTGGACGATACCGCCCGATGTGGTCAAGCAATTGAGGAAGTTGGTTCGAACAAAATCAGGAGGGGAGGTTCCGCCGTATCTAGTGCCACTGTCGCGGCAGGCGGTAGAGGAAGTACGCAAGGTGCACGAATTGACCGGCCGCTATCGGCTGCTTATTGCTGGTCGTAATGACCCAAGCAAGCCGATAAGCGATGGAACGGTCAACAGTGCATTAAAGCGTATGGGATATGAAGGCCGACTGACCGGGCACGGAATACGCGCCACCATTTCAACAGCCTTGAACGAGATGGGTTACAACGAGGATTGGATAGAGGCGCAGCTATCGCACGCTGGCAGCAGCAAGTCACGGAAGACCTATAACCACGCGGAGTACGTGGAGCAGCGGCAAGGAATGATGCAGGCGTGGGCGGACTATCTGGACGGGATCGAGGCGGGCGCCTGATCCTTTGGGGCACGTGAGGCGTTGACCTGCTCAATAGCCCACTTCTGGACCTCGGAGCGAACCCAGCGCACTGTGCGCGCACCGAGTGACACCTGTTTTGGGAACAGACCCTCGTTGGCCATGGCATAAATCTTGGTGGTACCGAGCCCTGTGATTTTGCGTACCTCAGGGAGGGCGATGAACTCGACAGGGTCTTCATTGCGTACGGTATTCATTGCGGCAGTCTCCCAGTACGGCAAAAGTTCAGGCGCTCGGCCGGAGTCAAGGCGCTGTAGTCAATTAGCTTTTTCGGTTCGTTATTCATGGTTCGCCTCGATCAGCTCGATGACCGCCCAGATGCCGAGTGCCTGACTTGCAGGTCGCCCGGTCGCGGCAGACTTGAGCAGTTTCAGTATCTGGGCCGTGCCATTCGGCATGCGCAGGGTTGCCGTCATCGACATGACGGTATCAGTGGCATAGCGCCTGCCCTCCAAGAACCCGACTTGGTCGAAGTGCTTGGGGCGCTCAGGCTTACCGGCGATGGCAAGGATGGGTTTTTCCGCTGGCTTTCGAGCAGGCGCAACGTGGTTAAAGGCCCGGTCAAAGGCCTGTTGTGCGAGTAGGTTCATGAGGGCACTACCTTGCCGGGATGCTGGAACTTGGTGACAGGTGCATCTGCGGGGACTTGCTCGAGTAACTGCGGCTCCATACCCAGCTTTCGGCAAACCGCTCGCGCTGCAGCTTGAGCCCCCTCGGCGCTGCTGGCAGTTACCCCTAGGCCTATTGCTCGCGCAAGGTACGAGCCACAGCACAAACGTACGTTAATATTGATGGTCATGAATGCTCCAAGCAGCCGCCTGTGACGGTGGCTCGCGTTAGGGGAAGGGTTCAGGCAACCGCAGCGACAGGGTTCATTGCGAAGTACACGCGGGCGCAGGCCTCGGTGTCGGGGCGTGCACGGTGGCCGCCGACCAGTTCATCACCAGTGAAGTGACGCAGGGCCTCGGCCACGGTGGGCACCTTGAACTGCTTACCGAAGCCCGCTGCGATCATCTTGGCAGTGGGCGGGCACTGGACGAGGTTCTTGCTCTTCTGGCATGTGCAGTAACCGGCGGTCAATTTGAAATCGTCCGCCGCCTGCTTGCCGCGATAGCGCGATAGCGCGATGCGCATAATCCGATCATCGAACGCGATGTTGTGGGCAACCCGCAGGCCTGCACGCTCATGAATGGCCATGAAGCCGTCCAGCGCTTCAGACTCGGAAATACCAAGGTCCATGGCCATTTCGTTGGTGATGCCGTGGATCGCGGTTACTTCGGCGGGGATCACCCAGCCATCCGGACGTACCATTGATTCGAACGAGTCGATCAACACGCCGTTGTGGTTGAACGCCAAAATGCAGATGTCCACCAGGTGCGGCTGACGCGGGTCGTCGCTTGGATCGCGAAACAGCGGGAGGCCAGTTGTTTCGGTGTCGTACGGGGTAATCAGGTTCATGGTTCAGTTTCCTATGGGCAAGAAGAAGGCGCCCGTAGGCGCCTGTGGTATAGCGGGTAGGTGGGATTAACCGGCTTTCTGCAACTGCGGATCACCGGCAACGCCGTTTTCGATCCATACCGCGTTGATTTCCGGTGGCAGTTTTGCGGGGTTCTGGCGTTCTTTCATCGTCCCGCAGATGACTGCGCTGTCGATATCGCCGCTGCGTGCCATAGCGATCAGCATGCCGAACAACTGATTGCGGCCTGGCAGGTCGAGGACGTCGAAGCGGTCGAGAACAACCATCTTCAAGCCTGACTGCAGCGCAATGACCAGGGCGAGCAATGTATCGGCGCGCCACTTCTCAGACTCGGACAGCAGGCTGTAGGAGCGGCCTAAAGCGGTGATGTTCATGTCGCCGCCGATCTGCAACTTAGGCCATCCGGACAGAGCCGAGGCCTTGGCCAGCGCTGCGTTGAATGGCTTGAGTGCGCCCACCAGAATCTCACCGGGAATGCCATCAGGCGCCAAAGCCTTCTCAATCAGAATCCAGTCCTTGACGTCCTGGTGATGCTTGGCAGCGTCCTCGGCCTTCTTCTCAGCGTTGGCCAGCAGGTCCAGACGTTCGCGTATGGCTTCTGCCTTGGCATTGGCCGCATCACGCTTGTTGCGCTGTCCTTGAATGGCGTCCTCGGCCTTCTTGATCTGCTCGTCTGTGACTGGCTCGGGGTGGTTATCCATCAGGGATTTAAGGTCGCGCCCTGCCTGCTCCGACTCGTTGACTGCTTTCTGGTCGTTCACCTGGGTGCGAGACATCAGGCTCAGCGATTCGTTGGCGGTCTTGAGCTCGGCCTGCGCGGTGGCCAGTTTGGCGAGGTCGGCGGTCTTGCCCTTGAACACTTCCAGGGTTTTGCCGATGATCTTCAACTTAATGCCGCAGCCTGGGCAGTCGCATGGTGCCTCGCCAGAGAAGGCGGTGACCTTCTGTTCAGCTGCGCTGACCTTAGCTTTCCAGTCTTCAAGGTCCTTATTGGTGGCGTCCAGTTTGAGCTGGCGGCGATTGACGTGACCGTAAAGCGCCTCGAGGGTAGCTTTCTGCGTATGCAGGTTGGCCAAGGCGGTGCGGTTGGCATTCAGGCCACCCAAATACTGATTGCCCTTTTCGATCTGCACGGCGGCGGCAGCCTTCTCGGCCTGAGCTGCTGCCTCGTCCTCAGCAGTGACTTCGGCGACATCGTCGGCCAGCTCGGGCACGGTAACTGCCCAGCCTTCGGCCTTGTCGACACCATAAACCTCGCCGGTCAGAGCCTTCCAGGCACCGCGACATTCGGCGGTGTTGGACTTGGCCTGTTCCTGTGCAGCGGCAAAGCCACTCAACAGCAGCGGCTTGATGGCCTCGACCTTCTTGGCGTTGGCGCCTTTCTTGGCCAGCAACCCCGCAACCACAACAGGGCGGGCGCTGGACTTGGTCAGCGCAAACAACATTTTACGGCGGCCCTTGTCGTCCAACGCAGCGAACGCGCTGGGGTTCAACACGAACGGTAGGTATTCGTCACCCGGCGTGCTGGTGCGCTCAGCCTTGCCCGCTGGCAGGGTGAAGCTGCTGGCCACACCATCATGGCCAACAATGATCTGCGATTTCTTCTGGCCTTCGGTAACGAGCTGGCCGTAGTCCATCTTCTTGGCAACCCGCGCCGCTTCGCCCAGCGCCAGGCCAATGGCTTCTTTCAGGCTGGACTTACCAGCGCCGTTTGCGCCGGCAACCATGGTGATGGGGGCCGACAGGTCAAGGTCAGCGTGTGCCAGGCCTTGGAAGTTTTCGATATAGAGACGTTCGAGGCGCATGGCTTACTCCAGGTTCATATCAAGGTCAGCCAACTGGGCAGTGACCTTGTAGATGTTGTCGATGCGCTCTTCGGCCTCTTTCTCGAGGACGATCACGTTATTGTCGAGCAGCTGCAAAATCAGGCTGGTGGCCTTGTCGCTGTCGATGGCGAGGCGGTGTTGCAACCACTCAACGCTGACGTGCGCTGCATGCAACACGACCAGTTGCGAGGCGTCTTGGTAGGTGAATTCGCCGAACGCTTTAACGTCCGGATCGAACTCGGCGTCGACACCGTCATCCGGTCCCGGTGGGACGACCTCACCAACTTCGGCAAACTCAGGGTCTGATCCATCCGCAGCGTCATCAGGTAATGAAGGAACAATCTCGCCGGCGGCTGTTATTACGTCACGTCCGCCGTTCGTGTTCATTGCCGTGACAATGCCCGCCAGTTCCATTGCTTCGATCATGCGAGCGGCGCGGTTGTAGCCGATTTTCAGTTTGCGCTGCACCGCTGAGATGGAAGCGCGGCGGCTTTCCTGCACGAAAATAACCGCCTCTGCATAAAGCAAGTCGGTATCTGTTCCCGACTCCCCGGGTACGGGGCGACCGGAAAACATGCTGTTCAAGCGATCACTGACACTCAGCGGCATTTCGCCCTGGTCGCGATCCGGCTTGATGAAGTCCAGCCCCTCGTTGTAATCCTGAGGGGCGATCACCAGCAGGCACAGCGAGCCAGCGCTATCGATCAAGCCGTGACGGTTTTCGTCTTTCGCATCAACCGTTGACGTCACGGTTAGGTTTTTGGCATCCACCTGGATGCGCTTGACGTCGCACGGGATGGTGACCGAACCACGCGAAGCAATGATTGCAATCGCCGTGTATACCGCCGTCTGTGCCTTTTCCGTCACGCGCTCAATGACTTCCTGCTGGCCTTCCTCGTTCAACTTGCTGAACGGGGCTTTCAGGTTGCGCAGTTCGAACAGCGAAGCGCTGACCAGGTCATGTACCAGCAACTCGTTGGCCAGGATGGAAGGCATCGCGCCCATACGTTCTGCGCGCTCAATAATTGCTTTGTGTTCAGTCTTCATGTGGCTGATTCCTCAGTTTTTGGCGATACGTTCCAAGATCTTCTTTTGGGCAACGCTCAGGTGGGTGCGCGGGCCATGGCGCTTGAAGCCAGCCCGCATGTTCTCGGTGAACTCAAGTTCCCAAGCGCCGGATGCCAGCAGCTCAGCGGCTGCTAACAGCACGCTGAACTCTTCGACCCGGTCGTAAATTTCTTCGATTGATTGAGCGGCCATGATTGGTTACTCGAAGTTCATGCCGCCGGTGTCGGCTGCCGTGATTTCGGGTTCGGCGTCAACCGTTTCAGGCTCTACGTCAACCGGATCGCTGGTTTCGTCAACCGGATCGGTTGTTTTGTCTGGCTTTGGTTTGGGCTTGGCCTTGGCCGCAGGCTTAACGTCATCAACAAACTCAGCGTCCGACGTATTGCTGTCCTCTGCATCTGGAATCGGCGGTGCGGCCTGGTCCTGCAGATCGGTTAGGCTCACCGAGAAACCACCCATGCCATCTGGCTTGGCTTCGATGAAGTCGTGTACTTCTTCTGAGGTTTGCAAGCCCATCAGCAGTTCAGGGGCGTAGAGCCGACCGAAGAAACTAGCGCAGCGGTACCGCAGCATCAGCTCCGGGATCGTCTGCCACTTACTGCCCTTCTTGGTCAACCATCCTTCATCGATCGCCATTTGGATGGACACCCGTGGCGACTCCAGACGCTCGCCGGTTTCTTTCTCAATCGCCCAGGCAATGCAGGTTTGGTGCTGGACCTTGATCGTCTTCATGACATCTTGAGGTCGATTCTTTCCGCCGGCGACTGGCACCCACTCGGTGGTCTTGTATTCAACTTCGGTGGTTTCTCCCGGTTCGCTCAGCACGAAGCGCAGCGACGAATACCGGCCACAACTGTTGATCGCGGCAATGATGAAGGCGCTGGACCAGCTTGGACGGCCTTCGATGATATGCAGGTTCTGCATGATCATCAGCGGGTCAGCGTTCATCCGCTGCGCCATGTTCAGCGCGACGGCACAGTTCGCAATGCCAGCGGTGTTCTTCTCGTAGCCGGTGACATTGCCACCCTGTTTTATTTCCTTGTAGGCCCGGTAAGCCACCGGAACCATCGTTGAACTGCTGAGCATGTTGGATACGCGCAACAGCTGGTCGAAGCCCTCGCCGGTGAGAAATCCCATTGCCACGTTCGGCTTGGGCTTGGCAACTGCGCTGGTCTGCATTTCTGCGAGTGTTGTGCTCATGATGAACCTCGTTATTCGTGATAAGGGCAGTGGGACCAGCGCGGGCAATACTTCGCGCTACAGGTAAAGCTCTGCGGGTTAGGGGGGAACAAACCAGAACGCATCATTTCGGCGCCGATCTGGATCAAGCCGGGGTATTCCTCGGTACCAACCATCATCTGTTTGGCATTGACGATTTCGCCGGTACCGACTTCGGGTTTGCCCTTGGTCTTGAGGCCGATGATTTCCGCCGGCGCGGTGATTGGCTCGCCGGTGGTGTGTTCGTAAAGGATTTCGTAGGTGCCGATCTGCGGGGCGTGGCCCTTGGTCTTGGCAACCCCATGCGACACAGCGGCGCCGCCGGTCTTAACGTCCGCAATTCCGACGCCCTCACTGGTTTTGCAGATGCGCGCCCGGTCGAGCTGGCCCGTCAGGCGAATCACCACACCACCGCCGCAATCAATCTCCAGCGGCTTGGTGGTCAATTCGATTGCTGTGAAGTCGTAACGCGGGCTGACCTCATTGCAATACTTGGTGTGCAGCACCAGCCCGGTGCTTTCGGCCTGGGCGATGGTGATGTCTGAGCCAGTCCAGTTAACGTCGAACTCTGGATTGCGCAGCGTGTGAACAAATAGGGCGGCGGTGTCATAAGCCGACAGGCCGGCGCCGTTGATGCGGGAAACGTCAAACGCCGCGGTGCTGGCGTGAATTGCGGTACCGAGCAAAGCCCGTGGGCCACTCGGTGAGCGATGCCCAAGAATGTGTATCCACTCCCACTTAAACGCGCAGTCGAACAGCGAGCCCCACGACGAGGCGCGGACAGTGGTTACGCTGCTCATGAATCACCTCGGGCGGCGAGCATGGCGTCGGCCAAGCCGTAAGCGGCACGTGCTACAGGGCCAAAAGCGTCGGGACCGAGGTAGCCGACCTCTTTCGGGTCGCCTTCTTCGAAGCGTTCGAAGCGCGGCGCAACCAGTGGGAGCGCCTTGGCTGCGAAGTAATCGCGAAGGCTCATGCCGTGCGAGACGTCACGAACATCCACGACAGTCTGCGCACCGCTGTTCATGTCGCTTTCAATCCAACCGAGCGCAATCGGAAAGGCCGACCCGCCATTGTTCTTGGGCATTTGATTACCTATCGAGTGAGCTGGGTGGCGTAGGAGCTGGCCAGAACCCAGAGGGTGCAAACGAGGAGGGTGATTGCAGCGCCGCGCCAGGTGTAGCGGCGGCGTAGTTGCTGGCGGGTCATGTCACCCTCGCAATCAGCATCCCGCGCCGTTCAGTGATACGGATCCGGCGGGGCAATTGAGCGACCATAAAAAAGCCCCGAAATTTCAGGGCTTCAACGAGTGCGGCGCGGTTGCGGGCAATGATGGTCATGCGGCCGCCATCCGTGCTTCCTGACAAATACGAACGATGCGCCCGCTACGCACTGCCTGGACGCGGTGAAACATCAGCGTAGATTCGGTGTGAGTGATATCGCCAGCGAACAGCGCGTAGTGCGCAAGCCCCAAGGCCATGCCCAGTTCGTGATCCGCTGCCAGTCCTTGTGAAGCGGACATGTTCGCAGCGCATTTCAAGTGGTTTTCAAATGCTTCTCTAGCCATTTTGTGGAACATGTTCGCCTCCATGGGCTGTGTGTTATGCATCGGATAACGCTCGAATCCTCCCAGTGTTGCCCTTATCTACGGTTTCCCGGCAGGAGCAAGGTGGCCACCCCTCTGTCACGAGGAAGGCCGAGCGCTATCCGATGCACCCGGTTGCCCAGGTACATCAGTGAAAGTGTCCGGTTAGCCTTCGCAACTCATTTGGTGATGGCTTGCATGCTCTTCGCTGCAAAACGGCAGGCTGTGAGAGCGAACGCGCTGCTTGCGACGTACTTCGTCATAGACCCGATCAACGATTGTTCTGTAGATCACCGGCTTGGCGGGCTTGCCGCAGCGGGTGCATTTCACGGTTGCTTCGTTTGTTTCTTGGTTCATGGCGTGTTGCTCCGGTGGATTCCGAACTGCACCCGTCACCAGGTGCAGATAGAAAGTGTCCGTTTGTTGCTCACCGTCTTACCGAGGTCTATACGGCGCAGTCAGTGTGGGAATCGCCCACCCCAATTGCGTCAAAGCCTTTCCCGTCCGGTGTTCTGTATCAGCAGGTTTTTAAAGAGCGGTGGCTTTCGCCGTGTTCCGGGGTCTTCCTGCTTGTGCAAGCAGACTTGCATTTATAAAAGCATGCTTGTGCATCATATGCAAGTTTCCTTGTGTATTTTTCTTGGGACGAAAAAAAACCCGCTCTAGGCGGGCTTGGCGTTCGGGGGAGGGCTATTTCAGTTCAGGTGAGCAAACCGTAGTTGATTCGGTACCAGTGCAATAGAAGACACGGCCACGACAGGCAGCGGTCCATGTAACCTGGGACCATCCACCGTCGACGTGTGAGACTTTCACCTCATCAGTGGGACATCCGATGATTCCGGATGTCATGGCCTCGCGCTCGCCATGGGAAGCACAGCCGACAAGGCCGGCACCTACAGTGAGCAGAAGAATGATTTTTCTCATGAGAAAAAAGGCCTCAAAATTATCCAGTACAAAGGCCAGATGGCGGCTAGAAACTCACTAACCGGGATGGCAACAAGCCAATTCCACCAGTTGTAGTGGTAGCCATTGAAGAACATTAGGTTTATGAAAGTCGCAGCGTTTCCTAGCGCGTAAATAGACCAAAATAAATATCTCATCACAGCTTCCTTGCGTTCCAGGCCAGCAGGACACGGCCGTGAATGATTAAACCATCCAGCTCAACGCCTTTGATGTCGTACGGCGGGAAAGCGTCGTTATCGGAAATCATCCGGATCATGCGGGGCAGGATCTGCAATCGCTTGATGTACAGCATCCCATCCAAAGTAAAGACATAAACCCCATCAACCACCACAGTCCCGACGCCCTGGTCAACGATGAGCGGGTCACCGCTGGCAAAGGTGTCACCCATACTTTCGCCGAAACCAGTGATCACAGCCAGGTTATCCGCGTGGGTGTAGGTGATGCCTTGCTCTCTCAGATACTCAGATCGAACCGTGATATTTCTGACGGTTTCGATGTATTCCCTTGGTAATACGCGTCCTGGCCCCATGGATCCTTCCACATCGTATTGAGGAATACTTATTTCGTCGTCTCGCTGGCGGCGGGAAAAGTCAGCCGTCACGATATTGCTCATCGCTGATCTGTGAGGTGGTTCGCCCTTCCCACACAAAAGCCAGTCCACAGTCGTATCAAATGCTTCTGCCATAGCCAGCAGATTGTCGTTTTTTATGTTCCCCGTATCACCTGCATACCACTGCCGAACAGCTTCATAGCTGATTCCGCAGGTAGTGGAAATCGAGCGTTTAACGCCCCTGACACCCGTTTCGGGCTTCCGTGCCAGTACAAGTCGAGTCATTCGGTCAGTGATATTCATTTGATCAATCTACAAGTTAGCTTGCCAAGCATGCTTGCTTAATGAATACAAGCATGCTTGAATTTACCTCGCTGGCCCACACAAGCCTAAGAGGTGCCCATGAAACGTAAGAAAGCAATCGACTACTTCGGATCCATACCCGCCCTCGCTCGCGCCTTAGGTATCACCTATGAAGCAGTACGGCAGTGGGGTGACATCGTTCCTGAGCTACGCCAGTACCAACTGGAAAAGATCACCGGCGGAAAACTGAAAGCTGGTGATGACAGCCTCGTTCAGTCGGTGGCTTAGCTATGACCACGACCTCATTAAGCCAAGAACAGATCGTAAGGGCTCGCAAGAACTATTCAGTTCTCATGCAGCGCCTTGCAGCTGTCGGCAATGCCCCCGTTGCGGTTGCAGTGGGTTGCGATGAGGCGACTATTTCGCGGATGAAGCCTGAACGGTTTCAGCAGTTCTCAGAAATCTTGGCCGTCCTCGATCTGAAAATTGTTCCCACCAACATGCGCTGCTTCAACGAGCGTGACATCGGCGCGATCTTCCACCAGGCCAAGCGCTGGATGGAACACATCCAGAACGTCGATCAGCTGGAGGAGGACTGATCATGGATTGGCTCAGGCTCTGGCATGACATGCCAAACGACCCCAAGTGGCGGACCATCGCCCGTATTTCAGGTCAGCCAATAGCCCTTGTTCAGGCGATATATCTGCACCTTTTGGTTGATGCGTCACGAAATGTCACGCGTGGTCACGTGACAGTCACGAAAGAGGACATAGCGTCCGCATTGGACGTGACAGACCGTGACATCGAGTCTGTTTTTGATGCCATGCAAGGCCGTGTTATGGACGGCACTTTGCTCACTGGCTGGGAAGGCCGCCAACCCAAGCGTGAAGACGCCGGGAACCCGGAAACAGGCGCTAAGTCGGCAGCTCAGCGCAAGAGAGAGCAGCGCGAGCGGCAGAAAAATGGACCGGCTAAAACACCCAAAACTGACGCGTCACAATCGGTCACGGGAAGTCACGATAGAGAAGAGGAGATTAGATTAGATACAACACCACCACTTCTCTACGCGAGCGACGTTTTCGACTCACGAACCAAATTCAACATCACTCCCGACTGGCTGCCCTGTGAGAAATCCTTTGCCGCCGTGCTGACCATGAACGCGATGGCAGGCCAAACGCTCCAGGCCGATCAGCTGCTCGAGTTCAAATCCTTCTGGATTGCATCCCCTGACGAGCACCGCACCCACGCCAAGTGGGAACACGCGCTTGCTCAATTTTTGAAACGTGACCTGCGCTACCAGCAGGCTGCCGGGAGAACCAACGATGGAAACCATGCCCAAAACAATCAAGGCCGTGGTCCCCAAGCAAATCAACGTAACGGACGCCAAGGCTCACGCTCTGCTGTCGACCAGGTCAGAGACGGCATCGCCGAGCGTCGAGCCGCTGAAGCTGAAGCATCTGGAAACCCTGTGGTTGAAGATGACAGAGACCTACGGCCACCGCTGGACGGCGAATTTTGGCACGAAGGCGAGTCCTGATCATGCATGGGCAAAGCACCTGTCAGGCATCACCGGGCAGCAGATCGCCAACGGCTTGGGTGCACTCACTGAACGCGGTGACCCTTGGCCACCCTCGGCGCCAGAGTTTCGCCAGTTGTGCACACACGTTCGCGGCATGCCAACCGAAGACGAAGCTTGGGCAGAGGCACTGATGGGCACGTACACCCACGAAGCCGTGCGCATTGCTGCAGAAGCCACCAGCACGTTCGATCTGAAAACGGCAGAGCAGGGCGACAAGGTTCTGCGTCAACGCTTTGAACGCAACTACGCCATCGTCATGCGCCGTGCACAGACAGGCCAACCCCTCAGTGGTCGCATTGCCGAAGGTATCAGCCACGACAGCGCACGCGATCCACGACAGGTGCAGCTCGAGCACTCCCGCAAGGAAGCCGAAGCCCTTGTTCTGGCTCAGGGCATCCCAGCCAACGGTCAATCCGCCAGGGCAATGCTGCTGGCCAAGCTCAATATCCGGAGAAACGACCATGTCTAATCTGAAACCCGTGTCGTTCCTGGTACCGGGTGAAGCGGTGGGCAAGGGCAGGCCACGCGTAAGCACCATCGGTGGACATGCATGCATGTTCACGCCGCAGAAGACGGCCAACTACGAAACCCTGATCGCCTTGGCAGCACAGCAAGCCATGGCAGGCCGTGAGCTGCTCGCAGGCCCAGTCATGGTGGAAATGAAAATATTCGTTTCCGTCGCCGCGTCCTGGTCGAAGAAGAAAACCGCCGAGGCACTGGCAGGCGATGTCATGCCCACCAAGAAACCAGACGCGGACAACGTCCTCAAGGCCATCTGTGACGGCATCAACGGCATCGTGTTCAAGGATGACGTCCAAGTCGTGAACGTTTCCCTGAGCAAGCGTTTCAGCGCCACACCGGGCGTCTCAGTGCGTGTGGTACCGCTGATGGGGAAGTCCTCATGAAAACTCTCGTCCTGATCCTGATCTTCTCCGTGGGCACTTGGCTGATGGTCGCTGCCAACGTCATGCTGCGCTCTGGAGTACCGCTATGCCGCTGATCTGGACAACACACCGGCTCGTCGACGGCTGGGTGCTGCTGTGCGTCGACGTGACGATATCGCTACCTGGTGAGCCCGAGGCATTGCTTGGGTACCGCCGTGCCGTGCATCCCTTCCAGTTCGATGAATCCGACGATCCTGTTATGGATTTTGGGTTTGTTATCGCTGAAATGACTTACCGCATTACAAGGGGTTTGGAGGGGGTGGGAGGTGCGCCAGACAACTGTGCCTCGCGCGTGCGCACGTTTGAACCACCCACCTCGGATGTCGAAGACGCTTACAGGGCAGGGCGTAACTCTGTCCGGCCCCAAGCGATCAGCGTGCGCGACATGCGTGACCTTGCCGACACCTCTCGTCGCTTGCACAAGCACGGCGGTTAGCGATGAAGAACATGCAGATCGACTGGTTCCAAGTGATCACGGTCCTGCTTCGGCAGGGTCACTCGCTCGCGTCCGTCGCTGCACACGTCAGTGTTCCGAAATCCACACTGATTGGCTGGAAGCAAGGCGCTGAACCTCGATACAGCGAGGGCGAGCGTCTTCTGTCGTTCTGGTGCCAGGTGACTGGCAACGACCGTATCACCGTGCCCATGGTCGCGATTGGCGACTGGTGGGCTTATCACTCCAAGGCATGAGGTAACACCGATGAAGATTTCACCGGAAGACGAACAGCGGGCCATCCAGCTGGCAGACGCAGCAGGTCGAGCCACATTCTCGGGCGAACATACGTTAGGCGCCAAGTTTGCGGCGCACGCCATGACGCTGTTGGGTGGTGCCGAGCCTGATGAGGCCGAGCAGCAAGAGCGCTTCGAGTATCACTTTGCTCGGGTGCGTCTGCTCAACATCGATAAGTACGACGGGAAATACGTCTCCAAGAACACCCAAGAGTTCTGGCAGTGCTGGAGGTTGGCGCAGACATCCGGCGAAGTGCCCACCGAATAGTCGGGAAACCGACCGCAACCCCCGACGATCCTTTGCGCCATCGATGCCCCGCCACCGTGCGGGGTTTTTTATGACCATGGTGCTGCCCTGACGGCATCAGCAAGGAGTTACCAGATGGCAAGTCCGGCCCCAGAAGGGATTGTCGAAGTGGTGGGAGCGTCAGTTGCAAGCAAGGGCATCATGGTCGGAGCGGCCACCGGGTTGGTTGGCTGGCTGTCTCAGGTCAACTGGATCGGGATATCTGGCGTTGCGATTGCCGTGCTTGGCTTGATGATCAACGTGTACTTCCAGGTGCGCAAAGACCGCCGGGAACATGCTGAGAGCGCCGAGCGTATCAAGGCCTTGCGCGAGCAGTGCAAGGTATGAGCCCGTTACAGCAACGCGTTCTCGCCGCGTCAATGGCTGGGGCACTGGGCATGGCCGGCGTTCTGGTGTCCAAGCTCGAGGGCCGGTCACTGGTTGCGTACCTGGACCCTGTGGGCATCCCGACCATCTGCGAAGGCGTAACCAAAGGCGTGAGGCTTGGCCAGAGCAAGACCCCGGCACAGTGCGACGAGCTCCTACAGCGCGAACTGTCCATCGCGATGGCTGGTGTTGACCGCAATGTACGCGTGCATATGCCAGATACCCGCCGCGCCGCTCTGGCGTCGTTTGTGTACAACGTCGGAGAACCGCAGTTCGCATCCTCTGACCTGGTCCGCAAGCTCAACGCCGGTGATGTCCGTGGTGCCTGCGCCCAGCTGAGCCGCTGGATCTACGCCCAAGGTAAGGTTCTCGCCGGGCTGGTCAATCGCCGCGCTGCTGAGCGTGAGTTGTGTGAGGTGGGGCTATGAAGACTCTTGCAGTCGCTTGCGTTGTCCTGGTCATCGCGCTGTTGCTTGCGCTCTGGCGCATCGACAGCGTCAGCACCAGCCTTGCCAGCGCATCCGATCAGGTCACCACGCTTGAGAACGCTGCCGCTTCCCGCCGTAACACCCAGCGCCTGCTGGCCGACCTTGACACCCAACACACCCAGGAGCTGACCAATGCTCAAGCCCAGAACAAAGCCCTTCTTGCTCGCGTCGGCACTGGCGCTCAGCGGTTGTCAGTTCCTGCCCGCTGTCCAGCAGTGCGAACCGCCACAAGCCCCGCCCGCGTGGATGATGCAGAAGCGCGAGCCGAACTTGACCCAGCGTCTGGTCAACGAATTGTCGCCACCGCCAACGACGGGGACGATGCCATCCGCGCCCTAAATAGCCTGATTGATTGGGTCAACACTGCCTGTCTCCCTCGCAAATAGTCGGGAAACCGACCACCTCACCCCCTGATGCTGGCCCTCGTTGATCATTCCCATCACCGAGGCCACCAGCATGCCAGCCCCAGAAGACACATTCGTAATCCAAACCCCAGGCGAACCGCTCGCCACCATCACGCCGCTTTCCAGTGCCGTCAGCGATGCCAGCACCGGTACCGTGGGTGCTAGCGATTCCGGTACCGCCGCTGGCCAAGCCTCAGCGTTCGTGGTCAAGCATCGTTCCGGCGGTGTGTTCTATGTCCTCGACGCCGATGGCCAGCGCGTTGGAGACTTCCAGGGCACCAAGGCTGAGGCCGCGATGGAACAGCAGCGTCTTGCCGATGGGGGCGCTCCGTTCGTTGCGACCTATGACGATGAAGAGCCTGACGCTGTCGTCACGCAGCCCGCCAGCACCGGTACCACCATCGATGCAACCAAACTCAAGGCCGCAGTCATGACCACTGACGGTTGGCTGTGCCCAGAAGCGGCAGCCAAGGAGTAAGGCCCATGGGAAGCAAGCCAAAGAAACCTGATGTCGTGGCAACCCCTGACCCGCAGGTCGAGGCCCAGAAAGCCGCAGATCTGGCCGCACAGGCCGCGAACGCGGATACCGCCACTCGCAAGAAACGCAAGTCAGACAGCAGCCTGTTGTCATCCGCCGGCGCCCAAGGCTCCGTTCTCCAACAAGGCAAGAGCACCCTCGGATCATGACCCCCGACCAGATCGCCAAAACGCTGAGCACCTTGAAGTCGCTACGCTCGCCGCATGAGCCGGTCTGGCGCGATTGCTACGACCACAGCTACCCGATCCGGGGCAGTGGCTTTTGCACTGAACAGATCACGGCCATGGAAGCGCAGATGCGCAAGGCCCGCATGATCGACGGAACTACCACCGACGCGGCCCGTATTCTGTCCTCGGGCATCATGTCGGGCCTGACGCCGGCCAACTCCCTGTGGTTCGGCATGGACGTCGGGCAGGAGACCGAGGACGAGCGCCGCTGGCTGGACGAGTCGGCCGACATCCTCTGGCAGAACATCCACGCATCCAACTTCGACGCAGCTGCCTTCGAGGGGTTGATTGACGTGGTGTGTGCTGGCTGGTTTGCCCTGTACATCGACCAGGACACGGACAAGGGAGGCTTTACGTTCGACCTGTGGCCCATCGCGAGTGTGTTCTGCTCGTCGTCGAAGGCTGGCGGGAAGATCGACACCGTGTACCGCACGTACAAGCTGACCGCTGAACAGGCCGTCAACGAGTTCGGTGAAGAGAACCTGAGCGAGGGCACGCGCAGGCTGGCCAAGGACAAGCCGCAGGAGAAGGTCGAGTTCGTCCACGCGATCTATCCCCGCACCACGTACATGGTTGGCGCCAGACTGGCCAAGAACATGCCGGTGGCCTCCTGCAAGGTCGAGGTCGTTGCCAAGAAGATGGTCAGCGAGTCGGGCTATCACGAAATGCCGGTCGTTGTGCCGCGCTGGATGATGATCCCTGACACGGTGTACGCAGTTGGTCCTGTGTTCGATGCGTTGGCTGATGCGCGGACCCTGAACGAGCTTTGCCGGATGGACCTGGCAGCCGGTGATCTGGCCATCGCCGGTATGTGGATTGCTGAGGACGACGGCGTATTGAACCCGCGCACGGTCAAGGTTGGGCCCCGGAAGATCATCGTGGCCAACTCTGTCGACTCGATGAAGCCGCTCATGAGTGGTTCGAACTTCCAGTACGCCGAGACCAAGATTGCCCGCCTGCAGGGTTCTATCCGCAAGATCCTGATGGCTGATCAGCTCCAGGCGCAGGACGGCCCGACCATGACGGCGACCGAAGTGCATGTACGTGTGAACCTGATTCGTCAGCTGCTCGGGCCCGTCTATGGCCGTTTACAGACTGAATACCTGCAACCCTTGATCGAGCGGTGCTTTGGCATTGCGTACCGCGCTGGCGTGCTTGGCGCTGCGCCTGAGTCGCTTGCTGGCCGCAACTTCACCGTGCGCTACCTCAGTCCTTTGGCGCGTTCGCAGAAGCTCGAGGAGGTGAGCGCCATTGACACCTACGTGTCGGGCGCTGTGGCCATCGCTGCCCAAACACAAGACATGTCCATCCTGGACAACATCGACATGGACGCTGCCCAGCGATTCAAGGGCGAGGCGCTGGGCGTTCCTTCGTCCGTCATTCGCAGTACCGCCGCGCGCGACAAGATCAGATCAGACCGTGCCGCAGCCAATCAGGCGGCTCAGGAGCAACAGCAACAGCAGGCCTTGCAGCAACAGGCGGGTGACGTTGCCGCCAAACAATCGGGAGCAGCCGCATGAGCCTGACACCAGAGCAAACCGACGCGATGTTCAAGCGCGTGTTCGAAGATCACCACGAAGGCCGCATTGTGCTGGAGCTGCTGATTCAGCGCTTTG
>ERZ1463040.8-NODE-8-length-30340-cov-1521.414529_pt1 | contig 30340 bp, 55 predicted proteins | sample MGYA00564473_ERZ1463040 | MGnify/ENA primary metagenome ERZ1463040 (study PRJEB39244, sample SAMEA3635133) | Helicobacter pylori | study: EMG produced TPA metagenomics assembly of PRJEB11511 data set (Assembly of a 5300-year-old Helicobacter pylori...
AATATTCTGATCTGTATCACCAAATTTATCTAGCATCATAGGAAGAGGAATCCCACGCTGATAGCCTAGCATATTACTCTTACCTAGCTCATAATCAATGAGACAATCGTATTGTTTACTAGGGTTTTCATGCTCTGGAGACGCGCTAGCCTCTTTCTTAGGCAAACATACTGCTAGCACTACAAGCGCGCTAAACAGCAGGATAAATCGTGTAGAATAAGTCATTCTGCTTTCTCCAAATATCGAACGCTTGCTGAAAAGTCACCAGAACTGAAGCCGCCAGTTGCTGGGCCAACTCCACCATATTTAGGGAAGAACCCATGATGCTGTTCGGCCTGGATAAACTCCTCCAGTGTTACCTCTTTCTCACCAAGACCTTTATAGCTGATATAATAATGCGCTTGTTTATTATTTGTCATTTTGTATCTCCTTTAGTTTCATTAAGAGCTTTCTGCTCTGTGCTTTTATCTGGTACGCTCTCTTGAGCTGGTAGAGCCACAATAATACATTTCTGATCCCGTGGCAAGCTCTTTTCACAGATATTTACTAAGCTTCGCAGAGTTCCTGGATTTCCACCAGCAGGGGTTGCAGAGTAAATGAGAAGAAAGATAAGCATCATTCCAACGGAAAGTCCAGCTATAAATTTATCCATCAGATATCTTCTCCGTATGCTGCTTCCCAAGACGAATATTCCATATCCTCAATACGATCTTCCAGACTGAGAATCTGTAATTTCAAATCACGTACATAATCTTCAGAATAGAGCTTTGTTCCGTGCCGTACTTTCTCATTGATTATTGCTGGGACTAGGATAACACCCTCAAATAGCATTCCAATTGTATTCTCTGGTCTGCGCTGCACAACACCTACAACGTCTTCATCGTATTCGTTCATTGCTTATTCTCCCTAATCAAGCATTTATATTCGAGACCTGTTGTTACTCTAAGTCGCCTACCCTTTCGATTACAATCAAAGAAATTAGCATTTGTGACCTCAGCATTTGAGGATAGCCAATTCTGCACACTCACCTCTGTACCATTCTGCATTAGTACTAGTGTGATGATTACTTTAGCAATCATTTGCAATAAGCCTCTTTCAAATACTTCGCAATTTCGTATGTGAACACTCGTACATTGTCATCTTTTAGCCAGCGTTCTGTGCCAATCACCTTACCATTACGCTGATAACAAACAAACCCGTGTGTACGTCCAACATCATGACCAATTGTGTATGAGTCTTCTTTAAGACTATTAATCACTTGTTCAAACTCTTGTTGTGTGCAATTAATGTAGTTCATTTAATAGCCTCAATATGGTCAAACAATTCGCGATATGTCGGTCGTTCCCATATGCAATTACACATAGCCCTGATATCCAGCATTTCAGAGATATTTACTGGAGAAAACACCCTTACAACATCTGACTCAGGTCTACTACCAAAGAGGTCTTGGTTTAGCTTTGTGCTATTATAGCAGCCACTAGAGAATAGCATAATATCAAAGCGTGAATCTTTTAATACAATGTAGATAACACCTGAGCGCAGCTCAACACGATCACCACTTTTAAGGTCTGATTTGGTAAATCTTTTCATTTCATCCACTCCGGTTGTTCACGTTTAGAACCCCATTCTACTTTGATCGGTTTCTCCCTGCAAGCCCAGTCTGAGAATTTATCGTTAAGATATGCCTGGAATGCTTTTGTCTGGTCAAACAGTCCAAGACGCTGGTAGCTCTCAGGCATAGGCATTGCAAAAGGATCAAGGTTTCCAATAGGGATATTCTTAGGCTGTACAGCCATTGTTTCCAGCCATTCACTGCTCTTGTGAATCTTACCTGTACGGAATGTATATTCCTCACACAAAGCCTTATAATGAGCGTACAACCATTGATAATTGGCTGATGTGTTACGGGTCCAAGCGCAGCTCGGGTGGTTACGATGAGTAGGTTTATACCCCACTTGTACTCCGTCTAGAACGAAATGAGATGTACTCAAAATTTGTAGCGCCTCCACCGTCATTTTCCTCAAGTGGACCATGCAGTGGTCTTTTGCTGATTGGATAGGGCAAATGTTTGTTGAGAATATGTTCATGAGAGATCTTCTATGTGAGTGGTTGGTGTGAGAATAATACAGGCAAGAGAAAAGGCCGTCAAGTGGCCTTTAAGATTATTTAAAATCTTCCTCTCTGAGATTATACCAGCAGTGTTCTGTACCCATCCGTCCACCACCATCTAAAAACTTATTAACACACTTCTCAATGTAGTCGGCGGAGTAACCAGAATAGTTTTTGTTAACAACACCAAGTTCATGGAGCAAGTCTAAAGCTTCTTCATATGTTGGCTTTATCACAAAACCACACTGAAAGTATTCACCCTCTTGGTCGTAGGCATTCACTTCGTATGTTACTATCCAAACTTTCATTTTGGATAAACTCTATATTGGAGATTGGTCTTTAAGATAGTACCTTCCATTTCAAATGTCAACGGATAAATTTCACACTGTCTAAGTAAAGTTTCTTGTGGCCCTTAGGCCAGATCTAAATCTTAACTCTATCTTTCATAGAGATCAGTACCGCTGTCGAAAGATCTTGTCCCGAGTTTAGGTGAAGATTTAAAGAATCATTAAAGATTCTATTTTCTTTGTTAGCGTAGGCATCAGACATCCTACTGATTATTTCTGTTCTTGTATCAACGTTGGAATGCTCTGGTTTGTTTGATGAACTTATTGTAGAGACTAAAAAGCCCTCAGTCAAGAGTGCTTGTGGTTTATTTTAATCTTTATTGTAAATTTCCCCATATTCACCAACATATGTGCATGGATAGCAACCTCTTACAGACTTGTCCACAATATTATAATGAGCTGAACACCATGAATTCTTGTGTGCTGGTGTTGTCTTGACATAGACTAGCTTAGGAACAGTAAAGAGTGTAACATCCACACCGTACTTCTTCAAGACACAGAGGAAGTCTTCCACACTATGATGTCCCTTACTACGATAAATCTGCTCATTGTCTGTGTGGCACGGTTCAATTACCAATTTATATTTCTTCATCACATCTCTCCTAATAATTTATAAAACAACCTTTATTACTCATTTAACCCAACCTTGACTCTCAACAAAATCAAGGAACACCTCATTATGTGTAGGCTCTGGATAGAATGCTTGAGGCTCATATCCTTTGTCAAATTTAGGAATAGGCAGATCACACAGCCCATACTCAATCGTATCTGTTGCATTGCGTGTATTCTCCAGAAGAGATTCCACAGGTTCAGAACTGTACCCTCTGATTGCTACCTTCAAGATATGTTCACGAGCTGCATAGGCTTGCTTTACACGCTCAATAGTGCCAAATGGAGCACCGAAGTTATTCATAAACTCTTCTACAGAGTTGTCAATGTATTCTTGCAAGCTAAGAGCTAGAGACTCAATACCTACACGACTGGCTGTAGGATTAGAGATATCAACCCAATCAGGAATAAACACAGCCACTTGACCATCCTCTGTTAGCTCTTTGCACCGATCACGAATACGTTGCCTAGTGTTAGCATTAAAGCTGGATTCATAGACATCTTTTGACGTATTCCAGATAACACCATAGTACTTGTGTAGAATCTCACGCATTTCCCACTCCTTACACCCTTGAGGTCTGATACACAAAGGAAACACATCAGCTACGCTTTTGTCAAATGGCGAGGTAAGAGGTTTTCCTGTTTTCTCTACGTCTTTCATGTGAGCCCTCACAAAACGATCAGGATAGCCTGTCATGCTGAAAATCTTAGCACGGCTGTAGCCTTGTGTGCGTAAATCTTTTACCTTCTGAGTTCTGTCTTGCATGAGAATTATTCTCCATAAAATGTACTTTTCTGAATAGGGTTCAGTGTGCCATTGCCTGTACCAGAATGTCAAGCTCTGTTCTTAGAATTAGTACAAATCCTAGTACAAAAGCTCTGTACCAGTCCGCGACATCCATATTATATATCCTTGGTACGGGACGCACCTGCGGGTACTAAAAACACTGCATCTATTCCTGATGGAATGCCATAAAATACAGTAAACACAAATCCAAGCTCTTGCTTGTGACGTTGATCTATATTCTGTGTGTCCACACAAGAAGTAATTACCCTTATAAGACAGATCAAGAGCAATGTCAAGATCTTTTTGGATTTGTGTTTGATTTTTATCTGTACAGCGTACAGGCGTAGTATCTGCGTTGTCCGTAGGGACGATTGATTATTCATGTGCAAAGCACATAAGTATATACTATTCATTGCTACGCAATGGACATACAGTCTACTTTCTTATACAAACCATTTCCTTTTGTAACACTTCTATCTACAAAGCAAGCTATGTAATGCTATACTGACTATTGAATACAATCAACATTTACAATAATAATTCCCTACAAATCAAAAGGATAAAAAATAAGATGAGTGTATTTAGAGACCAATTAGCAACATATTTTGCTAGGGTGGGAAGCGGATTTGGTATCACAAGTACGGGAGTAATGATTCTCTCACCTTAGCACAGCGAACGCTGGGCTTTCTTTTGCCTAAAATAAATGCTTGACAGGAAGAATGACGGTGTTAACATTGGTTTCAAGAGAGGTATACAGCCTCAATCACAGGAATTTATCAATGTTCACAATCATTGCATTTACAATCTTAAAACTTAAAGACAAAATGTCAGAAGAAGCCTGCATGCTAGGTATGCTCCTCGGCCTAGTATTTGAACTGCCATTCGAAGGAATCATCGCCGCATCGGTGTTTATAAAATGAGAGAAGTTATCCTTTATATAGCAACACAAAAGCTAGTGACAAGCTATAGTAGCTCTATTCCTATGTACCATATGCAAGCCCCCAGGGTACGATCCAGAAACTCAGACGATATGTTTGTAGCTAAAGAAGTGGATGTTGAGCATCTACCAATCCAAAGATTCTGCTGGGAGTATGGTGGATTGGATAAAGGCGAGATATTCTTTGCTTTTGATAATCAGCTAGAACTAATTCTGAATAATCTTGTTCGTGAAGGTGTAGATAAGCAGGTGTCAGAAATTGTAACCCACTCTCAATGGCAGGTTTCCCTGTTAAAACAAGAGCTAAAAACCTTGCAATCTCTATCCCTGTGGGGTACAGTGGTTTTGAAATTTAAACAGTTTTGGAGGAGTAAAACGTGAGCAAACAAACAGATTCTGACGCACGTCATGAAGACATTGACAGTCGTAAACAGGCTATCTCGGATTGCAAATACGCAAAGAGCTTGGGAGATACAGCTTTGAATGAATTTCTGTCAAGCTGGCTAGAGGATGGGTACGAAGATATCCATAACAAAGATATGGATTACTACCTTGCATTGAAAGAAATCTCAGATAAAATTAGCACACCTGAATGTCTTTTGGAGAATTGAAATGACTCTTACATGGGCTTCCTCTATTCAATCTCAGCTAGAATTGCTAGGCTTCTTATTCCACAAGCGCCCTTGTGATAATTATTGGGAGCTTAGTCTTGACAATGAATGTGTCAGTGTGAATAAATCTCTTGGTGATCTTATTCGTAATTCAGCTAAGGAGCTTTGTGTATGAGTAATATTAGAAAATATACACGAGAAGAGTTTAACGAGTTGCATCTTTCAACCGGAGAAAGTGTACAATGGTGTAAGGCTCAGCTTGAACGTAAATACCTAAAAGAAGCTATAGATAATATCCATTAAATTTGGGATATTAAGGATATCCTTAAAGAGATTTACAAATGAAAGATAAGCTATCATCTCGAAAGTTCCTACTTTGTCTAATCGTGCAACTCCTATTGTTTGTCTTCCTTTGGTATGGTAAGATTCCTTCTGGTGTTGTAGAGAATTTGACAGGGATTATCGTAACGGCATATATTTGCGGAAACGTATATCAGAAAAAGCTAATTGGAGAAGTTAAATGATTCGTGAGCGTAGCAAATATGGGATGGCTGAGGCATACGTATGGAGAATTATGCTAGACCTGTATGAAGACAGTATTAAGTGGGAAAACGCAAAGCCTGGGTATGGCGGCAGCGATATCCAAATTATAGCTTTTGATGAATACCTTGAGGATAAAGGTATCGTTAAGGGTAAGACAAACAAACCATACTATCGACAAAATGAGAGGTATTGACAATGAGTATCCCAGCTCCAGCAACACAAGTATTGAAGGTGGTAAGCATTGATGATCTTGGTATTAATGTTGTAGAGCTTCCCTGTGGCACCTACTTGATTGATGATCAGATTGTTAGCCACTCAGGCTTTAATTCCTATAACTCTAAGTATCAAGTGGGCGCTAAAGATGTGGAGAATATTCGTGCTGTCTTCAAGACTAATATCCTGATTGGATATAAGCCTGCACAAGATGGAAGCACTGACAATCTTCTTGATCCAGACTATTACAAGCATCTTGATTCAAGTCTTAAATCTAAATGTACAGAATATGAAGATGGTGAACAAGAGTGGGAATCTCTTGAGGCTGAATTTGAATATCGTAAGTTTGTGTCTCAGTGGAAAGCTGTCTACAAGGAAGAGACTTCATATTCAGAACCTCTACTGATTGATCGTAGCCACATTCGTCAAGATACCGGTAATCCTTATATTGTCGCAGGATTCTTGACAGCAAAGGCTGATGTTCCTCTCTATGAATACAATCGTACACGAGCTGTAGAATCCTTATTGCACGCTAAATTCAAGGATCTTGGCTTTGAATTCAAAGAAGGCTTAAGCTATTCTCAGACCGAAGGTAAGAAGCTGTATGGCAACAGTACACATTCTGGCTTGGAATACGTAACAGCCTTTGGTAAATATATCATGCCTAAAGCTGATCTTCCTAAAACACGAGGTACGTTCAAAGGTAGCTTTGAGTATTTAGAGAGTATTTATCTTAAGGATAAAGAATGGATTGAATCTCTTATCCAGGCAGGCTATAATCTTCACTTCAGAAATGAACAAGCATCTGGTGTGTTGCTGTCGGATGTGTATCATGGCGTTAAGACAGCTATGAATTATGTGAATACACTAGAAGTAAAAGTAAAGAGTGAGACAAGCAAACGTAGTGCTGTAAACAAATTGCAAGAGCTTCTTAAACTTGTTGAAAAAGAAATTCTGGAGATTAAATGATCAACGATGAATATGAATTATGCTTTGCTGGACAGATCGACAGCATCTCTCCCGGGGATGTCAATTTCTATATAACAGCCCGTGTAACAGATTTTGTAAATACAAAAGGAACATATTCTCTCCAGGCCGCATGTCCAGAGGATTATCATGGGGAGCAATATCTTGAATGGGAATTGACTTCTGGAGTATATGATGTTTGGTACGGAGAGGGCGCTAACTACTATAAGGCTCCATTTACTCTTGAAGAATTAAATATCGTAGCGGATAAATATTCCTCCTTGATTTCATCTGAGCTTTGGGATATTATCATCTCAGAACAGAACGAAGAGGCTTATGATTATGCAGAGGCAAACCGATATGATGACTTCTAGACACGATAAATTTGAGCTAAAATACGCTGCTTATACAGGGGTAGATCCTAATGAAGTGAAAGCATGTCGTCTGTCCAATGGAAGCTATAATCTCCCTAAGATTGCACAAGCATTCTATTGGTATGAGACAGCTTATATTCAAGGTAAGCTGGATAAAGAATATGAAGATATTATGAGAAGTGTTAAAGATGAATGATATCTTTGTTCAAGAGGTTATGGATAAACTTCGAGACGCTTGCCTTGTTCTAGAACTAGAGGGTAACAGTGTGTGGAAAAGCTTTATTTATGATATTGAAGTTGTGCAGCGAGCAACTATCGCCCAATATAAACATGAGAACGATTAAATGACAGCCTGTCGAGAGCTTGGTAAACAGCGTAATATTCCAGAAAGCACATTGCTTGAAATTGATAAGCTCCATGATGATCTTAAGAAGCTGATTGATAATTTTAGCAAAGAGAATTTTGATGAATATGAGAGTGTAAAGTATCTTGTTAAACGTACCAACCGTACCTTGCAAGCCTTGTGGCAATTTCCCGTAGATGATTCTTATGATACATGGACTCCTCGCTTGGAAGAGAAGCATTTTGTAGAGACCTGGGCTGGTCGTACATTTATGGATCTGGATGATGGAGAGATTGTCAGCATTGAAACCAAGCATGTTCGCCCTTGTGGATTGGTTGCTATTGGACATCATTCTTTTATTGACTTTGGTCGACATGGGGCTTACCATAGGAGAGTTGGTAATATCAAAGAAATTACAGAGGAATATGAAGCATGAGCACTCAGAGATATGACCTGTATACTTACCCTTTCGTGGGAGGAGAGCCTGAAATCACTTGTTGCCCTTTTGGGGAATACGTACTCTATGAAGATCACATTTCAGAAGTAAAGGCTTTACAAGAGGAGATTACTCTGTTAAAGTCTAAACTCAATTTTGATTGGAATAGTATTAAATAATGGTATTTCTAAAATGACATCTAACAACGAACTTATCCGCACAGTATGTAATTCCTTATTCACAGATTTCAGTGAGCATATGACTAGCGAAGAGACAGCACAATATCTTGATGAATACGATGCTGAGCTGTCTGATATTTACACAGAAACTTATGACCTCCGCTGTGGTACAGAATATATTGCATCACGTCTTAATAAGACAATGAGCCTTTACACAAGTAATCGTGGCTGCTATAATGCTGCTGTGGATATAGCTAGTACTCTGCTAAGTCTTGCCCCACAAGAATATGCAAATAAATTTATCTTTAAATAGGATTGCCCATTGAAACAAGTAGTTAAAATGTCCAAACAAAAAGATCATGAATATGCTGAAGAGATTCAAGAGTATCGTAAAAATGAACGAGCTAAGCGTGATTCTCGTAAGACTCAACGTAATGCAAAGCGCGGTAGCTTAGATATTAAAAATGTTAACAAAGGAGAAGATGAATGAGTACTAAGACAACTTTTGATGTGCGTACAGACGAGAATTTTGAAGTAGATCAGATTGTATTTGCTAATCCACTCTGCAAGCAGGAACAGATCGGAATTGCTAACTCGATTGTTCAAGGTAAGCAAAGGGGACATAAGGGTATGATCTTACTTGAAGACACACGGCATTTTATGCGTATTCAAGATAAGGAGCATGCTCTGAATCTAATCAAAGCCCTAGAGAAAGCTATTGAGCTTAAGTGGCTTGTGTGACATATTAGCCCCTTCACTGGGGCTTTTCTTTGTCTAAAATAATTGTTGACAGGCATTCCCCGCTAGAGTATTCTTTGTGCTGAGCTTGAAGATTTACAAAACTTAACAGACGGTGAATAATATGAAAAAGATTCTAATTGCAGCCCTTGTAGCTCTTGCCACCATCTACGGTCTAGCTTGGCTATATAGCAATATTCTTAAGCCTACCCCATTGGAATATCGATCTGTAATGCAGCAATATGAAATTCCTAGTGGTATTCCAAGTACTGTGCCTAACAGTGCGTATCCTCAGTCTAGTATTAAGAAACAGAATGTTAGCTTGAAAGAACCTTTCGAATCAGCACATAAACGGACAGAGTAAATAAAATGAGTGAGGTAAAGATTAGTGCAAAACGGTTGCAACAGTTAGAACATAGTCAGCGTATTCTTTATGCACTTGAAGCTGGAGGAGTAGATAACTGGGAATGGTATAGTGAGTCTCTTAAAGACTTTCGAAAAGAAGAGGAGCTTGAAACTCTTATCCAAGATTATGTAAATGAAATCTTGCAAGTTTGTTCTGAGGAGGGTGATGTAGAATATCCAGCAGGCAGGGAGTGTGGTCACAGTATTCTTTTAGGAGATGCTGAAGATGGTGTATATTCTTTGCTACAGAAGTTTATGCAAGAAGTGATTGACACTAATAAAGAGTAAATTAAAGACAAAAGAAAGCCCCGTCTCTAAGAAAAGAGTGGGGCATTTTTGTTCTTGTTATACTATTCATATGTGTCTCTTATTCTTAATTATCGCTTGTTCATCATATCCAATCTTTGGATGATATCAAGCTTAACTTGTTGCATACCTTCTTTAAAGTCCATCCGCGTACCAGACATTTCCCTAATGAATTGAGTTTGTAGCTCTTTCACCTCTTCCCTGCTCGCCTTCTGGTCTTGCAAGCGTCCAATACTGCGCTCACTGGCTCCTGTACGAGCTGATAACCCTGCCATATCATTCTGGATAGCTTGCCTATCTCCTTGGTAAGAATAGATCCCCAAGGTGAGCACAAGCCCTACAGCCATCTTCCCCCAATGATCCAAGATTACTTGCAGCCTATCCTGCTTAATAGGTTTTTCATTTTCCGACATCTTGAGTTCCCTCTCGTGTGTATTTCTTTTTAATAGATTCAACAAGCACAATATAAGCCTCAAGACAGCCTGTATTCATTTTGTTGGCATAACCAAGGCTTCTGGGGCTTATTTGTGTCTCACCCTTGTCTAGGTATGGACTCGTCACTGAACAGGCTAATTCTAGGCTGGAGAGTGGAATATAGAGCTTTTCAACTTGATATACAACACTAGACTCTGATACTTTACTTGAGCAGCCGTACAAACCCAGGAGGAAGCAAGCCGTCAATGTCAACATAAGGCGTTTCATCTTTATTTCCCTCCTTTACTTTCTTAACGGTGGTAGAAGGAAAAGAAAGAATAGCATCTGCATTATATTTAGTTTCACAGATTATCTTTGTTGTCTCTTTAGCCGTTTGAATATACTCTTTAGGACTATCAACAAGCTCTTGTCTAAGATCAGCAATTGTCTTATTCAATTGAAAATTAACCAGATACACTTCAGAACTTTTCTTTGTAATATCATTAATCTCAGATTGCTGATGCGTATTCAAATATACAGAAGCTAATAGAAGAGCAAACAATCCTGCAATAATATAACCAGAACTAGCCGCTAATATCCCAGTGATCCCTGTTGTCATTCCTTTTAGAATAGTGCTTAGGTAGCTCACATATATGCTCCTCTTTAGATTTATTAAAGTCCTCTACTTCCTGATCCATAAACTTACCAAGAGCATACATCCCAGCAAAGAACATCCCCCATAAGATGAGAGCGCTCACTGTAAGCACAGTATTGAGCACTCCAAGCAAAGCAAGCCCGGCCATAGAAATGGCAATGAAGATATTGGATGCTCTTGTATAGTATTTATGGTATTTGCAAATATGAGAATATACTTTTACTTTACGGCTTTGTTTCTTTACCAAGCATGCCCCCTCCCCGCCATTGACTCATTTTAGTACGATAGTCTCCAGGCTCATTTCCTATACAATAAGCATATTGTTTAGTAGAGCGTGTTACTAAGCCGGGAAGCACTTTCATAACACCCCCAACTTTCCCATACACCCAGCGAGTGAGTTGCAAGCAAGAAGCATCATAGTCTTTATTATTTAAGTCTCTAAGATATGTGCTAGATGCGACATTACCAACTCCCTTATTGAATGTGAAGTCTGTTCCTGCTGCCCTCATCCACTCAGACTTGTATGGTACTTTAACAAGAGAGTTATATTGATTTTCATGCTTAAGCCAATCTTTAACAAAGATAGTAATACATTCATCTTCTGTATATTTAGGCTTAACTACTTCATCTTTTTGTACAAGATGCCCAACACAGATAGTAGTGAGTCCTACAGGATCAACATAAGGAGTGAGATAGAATCCTTCTGATGGAGCTGTAAGCTCTGTAGCAACGTAAGCTGATGGACCACCTACCCCAGTTGCTAGAAGAGCTACAGCTATCTTTTTCTTGAGGGAATCAGTGATTTTAATCTGCATCATAGATCCAGTCTAGCTTGTGCTCTAAAAGCTGCAACATCTTCTGGTATTTCTTTACCTGTTTCAGTTTTCCTAAGAACATACCAATCTGTACTTCTAAGATAATTAATGGCCTCGCAAGACTTTTTGTTTATTGGTTCTGGAATAGTTTCAACCATGCCCCAATTAATAGAACTCATTAGTTAGTCTCCTCAGAAGGTACTCGGCTAGGTTGTTCAACTATGCCATCTTTAACATTATAAAGTTTTTCAGGAAATGCTTGTTCCTGACTAAAATTTAGAGGGTTTGGCAGAATAAGTTGAAGAGTTAAATTACCTTCTGAATCTCTGCTGACAGTTCCTACAATATATTCACAGTCGATTGCTGAAGATGGTAAAGTTTGATTTTTTAGCAAAGGAGAAAAGTTAAACTCTTTACCATTAACAAATAATGAATCCCCCTTTTTAATGTATTCTACAGTATCTTCCCTTCTTTGTGGTTTAAATTCTATGTCCATAAATTATTTCCATCTCCCAATAGATAGTGACTGAGTTTGTATATTCCTTGTGCCTGAGGTAAAGGCGAAAAGATAATAGTTTCTAAATTCTATTGTACTGCCTAGATCATTAGACGACCAAAGAACAGCCGCATCTGTCGTAGATACTACAGTTAAAATTTGAAAAGGTGTGCTAATAAATGGATAAGGGTGTGTTGTTCTTGATTGTACAGTAGAGTTAAATGCGGAGCCATTAGTTGTGCTAATACCTACAGCCCTTGAGTTTATAACTCCAACACAAATAAGTGTACCATCTGAAAATCTGGTATATGTACCATTTGCATTAGAGCCTTGTTCAATGATAGCACCTGCTGTAATATTGCCTACAGCATTTACAGAATTATAACACATCTTCCAAGCAGACCATAGACCTACCTTAACCCTATAATAGCTATTACCAGTTGTAATACTTGTAGCAGTAACTCTGGCATTGTTTCCATCATAGTACTCATGATCAATATAGAAATCACCAGTCTCTGGTCCATTAGTTGTGGATTGACCAATAAACTTTAAAGAAAGCGTTGGTAATGAATTAAAATCTGTACTTGCAATCGCCCTAAGAGACCCACCATATCCCTGCCAGCCAGGGACAACCAGCCTTCCTATAGTTAAATCTGATGCTGAAGTTACAGGGACTAATCCTAGGGCGGATTGAGCCAGTGGTTTTGTATTTGCCCCAGTACCCCCTTTTGAAATGGGAACTATATCTTCAACCGAGACAGAACCGAGACCAAGATTGATTCTTGCTCCTGCTTGTGTATTACTACCCGTCCCACCTTGCGATGTAGATAACGGCGTTGTCAGTCCGCTAAGAGACGTAATATCATTATTGGCCCCAGAGTTTGCTTTTGTAGATCCAAATTGTCCAATTACCTGTGTTGCTGCTCTCAAAGCATCAGCACTATCTTTAACATAGCCTTCCATCGGAGCAATAATATATGTCCCACCAGACGCTACGGATGCTCCTCTGTAGTTTGGATAAATTCCTAAAGATGTGTTGCTGACAATGTTAATCACTTCATACCAATTACCGTCGGGACCAGAGAATGCGTCTCCAACACGGGCATTAGCAATAAAAGCTGTTCCTGTTCCTACAACAGTATCAGAGTTTAGAGTAACCTGTACTGTTCCTGTTTTATACCATGTCATTTATTTCTCCTAAGCTATTGGTTTTGCAAATGTAATTGGTACAAAGAATGAGGTGGAGTTATTAACTCCGATGACAAAAGGAACAATTCTATTATTAGCTACATCCCAAGTACAATAGAGTTTTGCAAACCTAGTAGCCGTACCAAGTACATCCATTCCAATATTATTTACTAACATATAATCTCCAGTATTTAAAGGAGAGTAGGCTGTCCAACTTGCTTGGTTAGTACCTTGTCCTGTGGGGACTGATCCAAGATAAGTCCAATCTACTATTGTTCTTGTAAACTGAGCACAAGGTGTACCACTATCAAATACTACAGTAGAAGATCCATCCCATAGCCTAAGTCCATAACTATCTATAGCCTTAGATTGGAATGCCGCACAAAAGAAGTTACCAGCACCTCCACCAACATAAGAAAAACCAGTCCAGGCTCCTGGAGAACCAAGGATAGTCACATATTGGAATGTCATTGTCGCATCTGGCCTTACAAAGACTAGAGGAGGCTCCACAGATGTAATTGCAGGCGAAAATGATGCACCTCCTGAAAACCTACCAGATTGTAAAACAACCAGTCTAGCAAACTCTGAATCGAGTGTCACCACATCACTATTGTTTGTAAACTGTAATCCATAAGACATTATCGATACCTCATAACAATCACTCTCTGCGTACCAAGGGCCATCGTAGCAGTAGGTTGATTCCTATTTGCAAACCATATATACACACCTCCTGACACCACTTGAGGCTCAAACTGTGTAGCATAGGAATCTTGAGCATTTGGATCTTGTGGATAAGAACCAACTGGGATACATATTGCGCTATGTGTGCTTGGGTTAACTTCTGGAATTGAAATAAATACGTTTCTGGCTCCAGAAATATTTGGTGGGTTCTTTGTTACTAGCTGGGAGTAAACAACTCTAACAGAAAAAGAGGTTTCATCTAACTGGAGAGCCCCCTTAGCTCCCCATATTCTCATTCCAAAACTCATTCAGTTAAGTCCCCCAGTTGAACACGTTTCACACCAGCAGCATCATATACTCTTAAGGATCTATTAGTCATAGTCATTTTACCTTGACCTGCTACACTACCATTAATTTCAAATGTCCCTGTTTTGGTAAGTCTCCACCCTGTACTCCCAGCAATATAGTTATCAGACTGCAAAGCATCAGTGATCTTCAGCATGGTAATACTACCATCTTTAATAAATGCACTCTGGATAAATACTTGGTTATTTTCTACAATGAATGGAATACTTGTCGCTCCAGCTCCATTAATTACAGCAAACCTATTGGCATTTACCAAAAACTGACTTTGTAATGCACCTATACCATTAGGTTCAATACTCAACCCAACGCCAGCAGCTACGTATTGTCCGTTGGAATTAAGCTCCATCTTAACAGACCAGATTGTGCTTAGCTTTCCGTTGGTATCAGCAAGAGCTGTACTAGTAGTGTTGATAAGTGCAGTGTTACCATTTACATTGACTTGTAGCTGCTGAATAGCTGTTGCTGTAGCAGCATTGTTTGTAACAACCACTTGCTCAAGATCAGTAACCTGTCCCTTGTTTGTACCTACTTGGGCGGTAAGTATTGTTACACTGCTAACAATAGCTAAGTCTTGTTCTGCTCTTACTTTAACTTCTTGGTTGAAACTAGTAAGGCTGTCCCATCCACGAAGCGCATCTGTAAGATCACCCTGTCCATTATCATTTCGGTACTGAGCGCGCAAGGCTGTAAGCTGGGATGCTGTAGCAGCGAGACGACCATCCACCTCTTCAATCTTGGATGTGTTCTGAGTCACTTGCAAAGCTAGAGCATTTACAGTTTGAGTGATAGTACCAATATCTTGCCAATAGGTTTCATTTGGCGGAGAAGTGTTGACTGGAACATTTATCTTAGCTTGATAGAGTCTTTGTCCTACTCGTACTGTGTCACCAGCAAGATATGTAGATGTGTTATTCCACTCAAGAGCATCTGTTAGGTTATTGATACGTTCGTTTACAGACCCAGGCCCATCTCCGTCAATAAGATCAACACGTCCTGCTAGATCTTGCCCAAGAGAACTATCTCTAATTTGACCAGCAAAGTAAGTCTCGTATAAAGCAGGATCATTACTAGACATCCCCTGAACACCATTTAAAGTGCTTAGTGGTAGGAATGGTCCAATATTACCAGTACGGTCAACAAGACGTGCCCAGTAATAGAATGTAACCCCAGCAGCTAATCCATTAATATCATGAGTGATCTGAGGATATGCAAAGTCACCAAGTTTGTTGGCAAGAGTAAAACTTGTAGTCTTACTTTGATAAATCTCAGTGCGTGCGGTATCTTCAGAGCCCGGAAGGAATGTCCAATTAATTCTTTGCCCAAATACCAATGGGGTGATAGTAAGAGATGCAAGGGATGGAGGAGCACCTATTTTACCTTCTAGTGGTGTGGTAGCACTCAGTCCCCACAAACTCTTAATTCCAAGCGCGTTGATTGATCTTACACGTACAACATATTCACCAGTATAGATGCCTCGAATACTAAACTCTTGAGCACCAGTAGTACCTAATGTAATCCAATCACCAAGACCAACCTTATATTGCCCCTCATAAGATACAGCATTAGTTACAGCATTCCAAGAAGCAGTCATTGTAGTTACAGCAAGGGTCTGCTCAATGAACGAGGCTGCTGTTACTATGATAGGAGACGGAGGGTTCAGGAAGGCTGGTGGAACTTTACTGATCGGTCTGGATTCTAGTCTAGCTCCGTTATCAATAGCAGCAAATTTACTTTGATTATACTCCACACCTGTGACTTCATAAACACCATTACCAGAATGAACGAGCTTAGTCACTTTAAACAATTGATTCTTAAGATCAGATGCTTCAAGATACCAAACAGCATCTACCATTGGTACTTCTGAATATGCTGTACTGACTGTTACTACATTACCTTGTACTTGATCAATTGTTCTTGCTTGCTGTGTGCCATCTCGTAGCGCCACAAACAGACGATCACCAGCTTTAGCTTCTGTTGCCCTATCAAGAGTTACAACAGTAAGAGTACCAGACTTAAGTCTGCCAGTAAAGGGCTTACCTGCAATAAGAGGATCAGCTACACCAATAATCTTACCCGGCTGTACTTTAGAATTAAGACCTTGCAAGCCCGTCTTAAAGGTTACAGTGCGGTTGTATAGGTTTGTCAGAAGGTTATACTTACCCTTACGTTGAGCTTCCCCACGAGACGTGCAACCAATAGCAGAGAGCTTAGTCTGTCTATCTCCACCCCAACGAAGAATCTCTGCTTTCTCCCACACAGCCTCTACTTGAGTACCATAGTGGTTTGTGGGCTCATCATAGCTAACAAGTGCAGAGGTGTAAATACTTCTTTCGTCTGTTGCTTGGTAGTCAAAGTTTCCCTCCACAACATCAGCACGAGAGAATGTAGGGATATTATCAGTAGGCTCTTCTTTATCAGCAATAGCAATAAACTCATTACCATTCCAGTAGGTCATGCCATTAAAGATACTACAGATATCTCTCAGCACTTGCCAAGCGTCTGTCTCACTTTGTAGGTAGACGTTACATGTATGGCGAGGTTCAAGAGTACCAGCACCTTTACCATCATCTACCATTACATCACAGTATTGGGCTACCTCATAAAGATCCCACTTACTGATCTGATTCAGATTAACTCGATTACCAAGGCCAAATCTTTCATTAGTGACAATGTCAAAGAACACCCAAGCTGGATTATCTGTCCAAGCCCATTTAAAATCTCCTGCCCATACTCCAGTATAAGTACGTGTCTCAGGATCATAGTTACTTGGCACGCGGATAATGCGACCTTTCACCTTTACAGAGATTGGTGGAATAGTACCTCCACCAAACAGACGAGAATCAAACTGCACAAATAGAAGAGCTGTATTAGGATAACGCTGCTTTACATCCACTACTTCTGTAAAACTTTTCACTGTCATACTATCTTGAATAGAGGAGCTTGTACTATCTACAGTTGTACGTCTTACTCTAATTGTCCAGCCGGTGGTTGGATTCTTAGGAAGATCTACTCGGTGAGTTCTTTCATAAGCGGAGTTAGTCTTACCACTAACAGTATAATTCTGATATGTAACAAAAGGACCACCATCGGTTGCAATATCAATTGAGTAATTAATTGCATACCCCACCGTATCCCCATTGGTAAGTTGTTGCTGAAGAGCCGGAAAGTTAAGTGTTACACGAATAGCAGACAGAGAGACTTTAGTAATCTGCCTAACCCAAGGGGTGATAAATTTAAGATCAAAGTTAACTGTATTCTCATTACTTACATCTGGATTTCCTTGGATATAAGGCTGATCAACAGTACCACTTCTCCATTCCCAAGTAACACCGCCAAAGTTCTCTTCTCCGCTTGGGCCAATGATGGGTGTTCCGTTAAGGTAGATATCTCTCCCTGTAGGAGTGCCTGCAAGCTCTCCTTCACCAACAGCTACAAGCACCTTAGCATAAGCTACAGACTGGAGGTTATTAGGTGTTTCGTATGGAGTGTGTGCTGTCTCTGTACCACCTTTTGAACCTTCTACTACAGGAACATAAGCATTAAACCTAGCACCGTACTCTTTCTCTAAATCCCGCATAGCTTCTCCTTACAATTGATCCTCTGCAAGGATGCCCGCAGAGATAATAGCACCGCCGATTTCACGCTCTCCATAAGGAACACCAATAGGATTTCCTTGTGCTGTAGTGTTAACAGGACCACCAAAGGCATATGAAGCTTTATTCTCAGTATCCTCCTTAGTCTTAAGTCCCTGAGCTTGTGGGGTTAGCATTTGAGCTACACCGCCTAAGATAAGGGAAATACCCAGACTATATGTACTACCACCTGTAAAATATCCAATTACAAGAAAGGCTACGCCAAGGATAGTCTGGAACAAACCTGCTCTCTTACTACCCTCATACACTGGGAGGATTCTGATAATAGACTTCTTACCAATATCAAATTCATCTGTATCTTTGATATTGTGTTTACCATTAAATACAGCAAACCGTACACCCTTAGCTTCTGATTCTTCCATAGCTTTGTCGAAGCCCTCCACTTGGAGTCTCATAGCTTTAATAGCTTCACTACCTTTGCTTACAAGAAACTTATGACTTCTACCTAGCTTTCTAAGATAACCACCAAGCCTTACTTCTACCCAATACTCTGTACTGCCAGTACTAATGCTAGACATTCTGAACTCCTTCTGGGGTTCCCTTTATATCCTTATGTCTTAGGATCATTCTTGTTCTTTGTGACCACTGCCCACCATAGACAATAATCTCACTGTTCTTTCCATACATGTGGTGCAAGAGGAATGGTCCACCGTGTAATCCACGACCTTCAAATTCTTGTGTATTACCAAGATAAATACCAGCATGGTTAGGATGATATGACTTACCAATCTGCATAACAATCATATCCCCAGGACGGGGAACTGTTACAAGCTCAAATCCAGCTTTCTCATAGGAGTCTTCATACAAAGATGGGCCTTCTTTATTCTCCCACCACAAGTCTTCTCTCTGGAACCGTTCAAACTTAAGACCATGATATTTACTGTAGTAATCAGAACACACTTGCCAGCAGTCCCAAAATCCATGTACGAACGGACGACCTAGCAATTCCTCACGTTTTTCAGGCACTATTTGACGATAATCACCTTCGGGCCAGCTTACTATGTGCCAAGGGATTGCGTTGCTTTCAGGGGTGATTTGTAGTTCAATCTCTCGATTTGCACTCATCACAGCAAGGTCATATGAGCTAGGAGTTGTTGTGCTGTCTGGATGGCTATGGACAATACCTACAATCTCTCCAAGATCATCAGCATCTGCAAAAGAAGCTGGTCCTAGTTTAAAGTCTTTAGTCTTATCTGCTGCAATATTCTCGCAGCGAACATACACCTCTTCACCTTTTTCTTCTGTGATAATTACAACACCACAAATCTCTCCCGGATAACCTTCTTTAGCATGTTTAAGAATGGCATTAACTGTAGCCCTCTTTAGTTTCTTTGGAATACTACTGTTTGTTGCCATTCTTAATTCTCCTTTACCGCTGTTATGTAATAAGGCTACTTGCAATGAATCCGCCAAAAGGAAGTTCTGCCTCTTCTCCAAACCTTAGCTTACAATCAAGACATAGCCCACCACATGAATCTAATGCTGGATTATCTGTAGGCATACCTTTATCTGTAAAGAATACATTACCGGTCCATCCACAGTCTGGTCCTCTATATCCATTGTTTAATGCCCAATGGCATACTGAGTAGATTTGCCTACGAGGGAGCTTCTGTCCTGTAAGGTCTGCTGGAGACGAGAGTTCAAATGCTACAGTCTTCTTGTTCTCAGAAGTCTTTCTTGTGATATACCAAGTTTGTGTATATTCCATTTCTGGGTCAGCATCACTACCACCATCAAGATACTGCTCAAAGGTAAGGTGCTCTGTTACACGAGCTTTGAATAAGTTCTGTAGCTGAAGACATAAGGAGCTAATAGAACCATCAAGGTTGGCTACAGTTAGCGTAGGAGATGGGCTACTACCTGTGCCATCCATCTCCACCCCTTCAAGCTGATAGGGCCAGCAAGCATATTCATTCCCTTGCCAAAGAATAGTCTTAGCTGGAATATCCATTCCAGATGCTTGAGCAGCTAGCAATTCAGCTTCTGTGTGTGGTACGTTATAGTTATGAAAGCGTAGGATATCACCTTGGAACTCTGTACAATCTACTTCAATTAGTCGTACCTTAGCTCCTGGCTCTAGCTTCTGGATCACATCAACAATATCTTCTTGAGCCATTATTGTGTGCCTCCACTAAGGCTTGCATAGGACTTCACAAATGTTCCTGTGATTACATACAATCCACCACCTTGTTCTGTGGGATTAGGATCTAAACAAGTATATAGACCAAGAGTGCCAAGAGGCGGAGTCCAGAAGAAACTACGTCTACCTGCGTGTTCATCAAAGAAAGCCATAATCCCTTTAGCTGCATCAGTGCGAGCATGTACACGAATTGCATACTGCTCAGTTTTATTGTTCACACCATCTGAGCTAACTTGCTTATATCCATTACCAAACTGTACTTCATCAACTTCATATTTAATGGTGGGCGTTAATGAGTTCTCCGCCCTCCACGTAAAAGTTTGAGTAGCCATTTCATCTCCTGAAATAAGTAAGGGAGGAACAAATTATACAGGACGTATACCGCTCCTCCCTTTGTATTGCTATGTTACTATGTATCTATAGTGTTTGTCAATAGAATCAAATACATCAATAGAAGATTCCTATCCTTTGATTGCCCTATTGATTTGACCACCATCTTTAAGACCTTTGTTCAAAAGACTATTAACTCTTGTATCTACAAAGTCACCAAGCTCTTTACCAAAACCTTCATATGCGGGACTAGTAGAGGATGAAGTAGTGCCATCTGAGGTGACGTTAACATAAACATTTACACCACCAGAAGAATGTCCGTTACCACCACCCCCTACGAGACGTACACCAAGAGAGCCATCAGAAGATCTAGCAAGGGGTACAATAGCTTCAGGACCAGCCTCACCCATTACACCAGTGCCTCCACCTGACATACCAAAGGATGTGGGGTTGGATACGATACTATTTGTGAATGCTCCACCTTGTGCAAAGAACTTAGTACCACTATCCCATGCACCGCCTTTAGCTTGAGGGAAGTATGTAGAAGAGTATCCAGCAGCCGTAGATCCAGCAGAGGCTGTTGCTCCTCCAGCACCGCCAAAGTAAGCACTTGCCGCCGTAGATGCTAATCCAAACAAACTACTTAATGCAGAGCTAGCGGCCTGTTTAGCTGCAATCTTAGCCAGGTCAACAAGGATACTTCTTGTCAGCTCGCTAAAGTTTAGTTTGCCAGTAGTAACGAACGTACCAAGAGCATCCCCCATACTAGAAAAGGCACCACTCACTGCTCTGTTTACAGAATCAGCAAAGTTATTGCCCTCATCAGCAGCATTCTGAATAGCTTTTGTAAAGCCATTAGTCCAGTCTGCATTAGCCTCTTGAATACGAGCATCGTTAGCTACAATCTGATCAGCCATTGCTGTATGAGCTTCAGACAATCCTTTGAGCTTAGCAGCATATTCTTCAGGGTCCATTGTCTTGAATTGTTTCTCAAGAGCAAGCTGTCCTTTAGCATAAGACCTATCATTCTCGGCTAGAGCATCATCTACTTTACCTTGCCTGTCCCCCTTACCAACAGCGGCAGCTTGTCTTTCACCACTTACAGCTGTATTCTCAATCTGTTGTCTCAACGCATCGTTATAGGCTTCAATAGAAGCTGTACGGGCATCAATACGACCTTTCTCTTTAGTGGCTAGTACTTCCTGCTTAGAGTCATTCTCTTCGGCAGCCTTAGCTCTATCAGATTCAGCCTTATTGAGTTGGTTGTTTAGTGAGATATTAGCTTGTGCAGAGTTAGACTTATTTCCTTGTAGACGCTTGATAGCAGCAATCTGTTGTTCATACGCATCATCAACAGCTTTAGCCTCAGCTTCAAGAATAGACTTCTGAGAAGCATATGTAGCAGCACGAGAGACAATGTTAGCCTCACCAAGAGCTGTCACTTGCTTATAGTAATTAGAATATTCAGATTTGATAGAATCAAGATTATTCTTTACTTCCTGTACTTGTGTATTATCTACAGGAGAAGTTTTAGCTTTATTCTTATTCTCTTCTGCCTTAACAGCATCATCTAGCTTACGTTGAAGGTCAGTTTTATAAGCTGTATAGTTATTAAGCTGGTCCGATGTAAGAGCAACACCCCTAAGAGCTGCATCATTAAGGATCTTCTCTTGGTCCCTGTTAGCATCTTCAAGAGCTTTCTGAGCTTTCTCTACAGGAGACTTAGCAGCTTCTGCTCCAGCGGTTTGTCTAGCCGTTGCTGAAACAGCACCAGACCTAGCACGCTCTCTTTCGCCTTCCTTGTTAGCATTATAATCTTCAAATGCAGCATTAATCTTTAGCTGCTTAATACGTTCTCTTAGAGGTGCAACAAGAGGACTATTATCAATCTCGGATTGAGATATTTTATTACCGAACAATCCTGTACGACTTTGTAAGTCTTTTGTAATAGCGGCTTCTTGAGCGACAAGTGTAGCAAGAGCATCCCCGGTAGATACTTGTCTACCAGCTCCGGCGATTGCACTTCCTGTAGCAAGAACAACATCCTTAAGTTTACGCCAGGCACTCTCAGCATATCCAAGATTTTCAATTGTCTTATCTGCTAAGTCTTGTACGCCCTTAGCCATTTCAGCTTGGGCTAGGGTAACAGCACCAGAAGTATCCCCTTGTTCTTTAAGAGCATTAATCTGTGTTAGAACAGAGGCTGTGAGGAACTTATACTTCTCATCAAGAGTTACAACAGCAGATACGGGATCTTTAGCAAGGGATGCAAAATCATCCACTGTAGTCTGGATGGCTTGCCCTGTAGCTCTCTCAAAAGAGATAGCAGCTTCACCAATCGCTACAAAGTTCTCACCAACAATCTTACCAGAGGCTTGTAGAGCAGTGAGGGCTTCAGCGGCTTGCCTTGATGTACCCACTACGCCAGATATCTCATCCCTGAAAGAGGAGAATTGATTAGCTGATACACCAGAGAATCCACCAGATGCTACTACAGCTTTATTGAAGTCTATTAGTTCCTGGCTACCTTGGTAAGCGTAATAACTTACAGCAGCAAGAGCTACGCCAGCTACAGTCAATGGATTAATCAGTCCAAGTAGAGCACCACCCACAGCTTTAAATGCTGGGACAATACCACCAAACATATCCTTAATCTGCCCACCTTGTTGCAGCAGAACAGTGAAAGGGGCTTGTCCTCCTTGAAGGGATACTACAATGTCTGTAAACTGAGCTGGCAATCCACGTAAGGCAAACGCTGTCTCTTTAGCTGTCTTACCTGTGGTAGCAAGAGCATCATTATAGCGGGCTTGTTGTGTACGAGTTCTTTCAAGAATACCATTGTATTTCTCAAAGTCTTCCCCGCCAATATTACCAAGACTTTTCTGTTTTGCTAATTCTTTCTGGAGACGATCAAGCTCATTGAGTTTAACAAGAGTAGGATCAATCTTAGCAAGAAGATCACCTAAGGCAGAAGCTTGTCCACGTTCAGCGTCAGCTACACCTTTTGTACCCTGGGTAAGCTCTCTTTTGGCTATAGACTCCTTTAGGGCAGCATCAGCTCTTGCATTAGCAGCAGCTACAGCACCAGAGCTAACAATCCCTTGCTCAGCCTCGCTTACTCCTTTAGCAGCAGTAGTTAGTACTGTCTGAGCATTTGCCGCATCATATGCTGCTTGTGCAATAGCTTTAAGTCTATCGGGTACCCCCTCTGTTCCAGCAGATGCTTGTCTTTGAGCCGTACCTACTCCAGCTAGTTTATCTACAGACTCTTGGAGTTTAGCATTGTAAGCATCAAAGGCTGCTGTACTGATATTACCTTTGTTGGCAAAGATGGCTGCTTCTTGTTTAGCAAGATCATTCAGCTTTTTAGTGATTGGATCAATCTTACCAAGAAGGGTTTCAAGCTCTCTACTTTGTTTCTCTGTAGACTTAGCAGCGCTCTCAGCGGTATCAGCCACTTGCTTAGAGGAGGAAGCTAGCTTATCGTCAGACGACTTCTTCTTTTCATTAGCAGAGGCTGCTTTCTCACTAGCTTGTGCAAAATCATTTAGGGCTTTAGTTCCTCTCTCAAGAGGAGTACTATCTACCCTTATCTCAAGTTCAGCTATTGTTGGCATCTTTACTATTCTCCCCCATGGTGATAAGAGCTTCGTTCTCCATCACTTGAATGTCAGGGAACATGTCTTGTATTTGTTTTTTCTTATATCCAAGCATTTTAGCTACAGGAGGGATAGCTGTGTAATCTAATCCAATAGCACTGCCCATGCCAGCCATACGCCACTGTGTATTCATAGTATGGAAGACGGAGAAAGCGGGCCAGTTAATATCCCACACTTCAATTATCTCAGGTGGGATTTCATCTAGCTTCATACCAAACAAAGCTGCTTGGTGTTCATCAACATCTTTCTCATACATGGCATGAGCAGTGCGAATCAATTTCCCAGCTTGGCGCTCACATAGGCAGCGTTGTAAGCATTAGTGATAGCTTCAGTGACAGAGATAGAGCTGTTTACAAGAGCTTCAATATTCTCATCATTAAATTCATCATCAAAGTTCCAACCTACAACAATATCTTTCACTTGTCCCACTTGCAGAGTAATCTCAGCTTCAGCCCAATCTTCAAGGGTAAAGTCTGAGCCGGATTCTCGCAGTTCTTCAAACTCTTTACCCCATTTCGAGAACAAGGTAGCCAACTCTTTACGAGACTTAGCTTTGAATACAAATTCTACTTCCAAAGGATCAGCACCAACACGAGGGATGCTTACTTTAGATTTAAATGTGGGGGCAACAGCGATTACGAATTTCTTAGCCATGTGGCTTCTCCTTAGTTATATGAAACTGTGATTCGATTATTATTCAAATCGTCTTTTAATATCTTAGCCCGTTCTTCAAGGCCAAGCTCTACACTTTTATGATGCTTGATTCCTGTATCAATACAGAATTGCTTATACTCTGGAAGAAGATCTAGGATAATTTCAGCTTTAGCTGATTGCCAAAGAGCATGACACTCTTCTGGTGTTTCTCTTACTCCTAGATATTGCATTTTACCTTTATTCATAAGGCAGCCTGTTAGGAAGGGTTTTCCTGTCCAGTTTGACTTTCTTTTAATAACACCGGCAGGATAGTCTTCATTTTGCTTTCCAAGATCTACAATAATTGAATTGATAGTCCTTGGAACAAACACGCAAGTATCTGGAGAATAAAGCTTATTCCCTCTAATCTTAATGTCTTTATCTAGGTGTGCTAATTTTGAATTCTCTGGAGAGAAACCTTCAGTTTTTGACCAAGCGATAAAGTCAGAAAGATATTTAAATTTCTCGTCAATTTCGCAATTATCGTAAGCACGAGTGGGCCTTGGTTTGCCTTTACAACGATTAAACATAGATCGCCAGCGTGCGTAGATAGGACATTCCCATGGTGTTGGGTACATCAAGGATGTTTTGTAGTCAGCATCATTAATCCCCCAACCGTGAATTACTCCATTTTTCTTTTTCAAGTAGATACCTCCTCTTAGATTGAAGAGGTATCATAGCACATCAGACTACGAAATCAAACAGATTTTTGATACCGTGTTACTCTGCCTTGTTGGGCCAGGGTGACTACACGCTGCATCAGTTGATCACGAGTCAGGGTTGGGGTGTTGGTGATAGAGGCTACCGAGTTGTAGTAGATTTCATCACCGTTCACCAGATTCAGCCGTTGAACGCGGGTAGCTTTCAGTTCATCAGCTTTTTCTACGATAGGCACATAAGCCTGGGATGGGTCATCTGCAACCGTCAGGGTCAGGGTAGAAGGGTTCTTTGAGGTTGGGAGTTGACGTTGTTCGTCCTCTTCAAGGAAGGCAAAGGTATAAAATTGCTGATCTCCGCCGCTAGAAGCTACTTCCATGATCTGAGGAATGTTAACCCAAGTCTCAACCTTATAAAAAGAACCAGCCGATGCTCCTGCTGGGAAACGAGTAACATCTGTGGTATCAAGTTTTTCAAGTACAAAGCTAACATCAGCAACTACACTCTTAACTTTGAAGGCTCGTCCAGTAATACGAGTCCAGCCAGAAGTGATCACCACAACATCACCAGCTATAACATCATGCAAAGCAGCACTAACAACAGCTTCAGTAGCATTGCTAATAGCTGTAATTGTTACAGGCTCACTAGAAGTGGCCTCAAAGTAAAAGCTGCTGCCGTTCGGAAGGCGAAAAGCCATATTTATATCCTCTTTCTAATTAATTTAAATTCTTGTCAAAAGTATATCTTGCTTAATTGATGCCTTTAGGCAGTATCCGCTCTATACTCAAATGAACAAGGAACCACCCAACTCCCAGATTGATCTTTACCTTCTGGGGAATGAATAGGAGATAGCACTTGTACACTAAACGTAGAGGGATCATCTTCTTTAAACAAAGCATATACTGGAAACTTAGTTTGTAGCTTCTCTACAATCTCATCAGCATTCCCAGAACCATCACCTGAAGCTGTAATAACTTTCATTTGATACAAGCCAATATACTCTTTGTGATCACCACCAAGTGTACGTGTTTGTGTGTCTGCTGGAATGAGGTGACATTGTATGTATATTTCATCAACATTTGGAGTGAAACTAATATTATCAAATGAGACTCTAAGACTATTAGCCTCAGCAAACAAGCTCATTTCATAATTGAAGATGTTCCTTATTCGTGCATGGCTCATCCCCTTCTCCTTTAATTATTCTTGTGAAGACGTACAGCATCTTCTACTATTTGTGCAAACTTAAGCGCTGTCACTCTCACAATACCTTCTGGTGCTTGATTACTATATCCGTATTCAAGATCATATCCGTATGTCACCATGTTCTGAATGTAAGCCACTTGTCCTGCTGTAAATGTGTTGGTCTTAGCTGCAATATCTGCTAGCGTACTGTTACCCTCTGGATCGCGCCTAATCAAACTAGAGTTTGCTGATCCATCAATTGTAAGCTGCCAATTCCCTTTGAATAAGCCTGTCTTAACTGGAGATAAAGTGACAACACTCTTTCCCACCATAAGCACTACAGTTTGCAATACATCGTCAATGCTTTGCTCAGTCTCTTCAGTCCATCTGTTGATAGTGTCTAGGAAATTACTCATCCCTTAACCCTTTCTCATCTGAAGTTTCCAACCACAGTCAATGCCTGCATTATTCCAAGGATAAATGTCTATTACCTTGTAGTTTACACCTAAGAAAACGATGATATCATCTTTGATAGGTGTTACCATTGCTGTAGTGTTATCTTGCAAAACAGGGGATAAATACAGTTGAAAATCATCCTTTAGGATTGATGTATCTTTGTATGCCCAGTTCTTATAATTGATTTTTACAGCGCTTCCATTGTGAGTCTCTGTAGTAGCGCCTTCCACTTTACCAGTCTTAGGATTAAATACTCCAGCCACTTTCCTTGTGAGAATTGCAGCAGCCCCAAGTCCTCCACGTCCAATCCCTAGACGCCTGATTGTCATAGCTCTTAATCTGTCGTATGTGTTAGCCATTAGCATCCACCACTACAAGATCCAGCTCCTGCTAAAGTATCTCCAAACCTTGGGAATCTTGATGGCTTATCACAACGTGAGAACTCAAGGAGCTTATTCTTCTCACAACTATCTGCTCCAGCAAACCAAGGCATAAGCCCTGCTGGAGGAACACTACCCGCTGTCTTAATAAGATAATCAAGAAGCTTGATATAATCAGCGGAGGTAGTGTTTGTAATAGCCAGTTCACCAATAATCTCACGAGAACTGCTCCCACTTACAAAGAATCCGGCGGACATAGCAGCAATCACTACAGCTCTGTTTACATTACCACCGCCTGCTTTGAGGAATTGTGCATACTGTTCTTCCGTGAATATTGGATAATATGGACCGCCAACAATATCACCAATCATAAGGGCTAGGAGGGAAATCTTTTCTTCGTCTGTCATACTAATTCCTCCGAGGGAGGGATCGTCCTCCTGAAACAACAAAGGGCTAGCTTCCGCCAGCCCTAGGGGTATGCCTAATTAGGACTTGGTGATAGTAAATACAGCACCTGGGTAGGTGAGGACGTTGATGAAGTTCTGCTCAGCTTTCATGTTGATTAGATCGTCTTCTTCACTCAGCTTCTCGAAGTAGTAACGACCTACATAACGCGAGTTGATGGTGCTGAAAGTCTTAGGTGGAGCGTAATGAGTTTTGAACATACCACGAACACCGGTAGGCAGAGCAATAGCTTCACTAGCCGCGATCCAAGGAACGAACACACCGTCTGGACCATCATAGCCACCAGTACCAGCGTCGATGAAGGTAACACCCCATACAGTGACGGAACGGAAGTTAGCATCAAAGCCCGGTGCAGTTTCTGGAACACCTACCAGCAGACGGTTCAGGTCTTGTTGGAAGTATTTGATAGCATCGGTTACGAACGGGTTGGTAAGTACAGCATCAAAGAAGTCAGAGCCACACAGAACAACCAGTTGACGGTAGTTACCATTCGATGCGCTATTACGCAGAGCAACACGCATTTGACGAATCAGACCAGATACGCTAGTACGTGGATCGTTGGCACCAGACAGAGCCAAGTTTACAGTTTGACGAGTGACGCCCATCTCTTGATAGAAGTCAATGGTATCGCCATACGAGGTAGCCAGAGTACCAGCAGGAGCATAGACAGTACCACGAGTCAGCAATTGCATTTTAGCAACGTCAGCAGTCAGGTCGAAAGCGTTGTTGATTGCAAACAGCTTCTCGGTACGAACGTCAGCCACTTCTTGCAGCATGACAGCATCCGACAGACTTTCTACTTTCTGAATGCCGTCAATGTCCGAAGGCTTGATAGCGTCCAACAGTTGGAAGTTAGGAACCTTAGCTTGGATGAAACCACGGACAGGGCGACCCATCAAGGTATCAGGTTTAGCATCCCAATTCTTATCTTTGATCAGATGGTTAGCATATTGGCTGCGTTGGATTTCAAGCTTACTAGTTTGCAGATAGTTTTCTTCGAAGATACCAAGAGCATCGATGATACTGATATTACGTGGAATCTCTACCAGAATGTCTGTCAAGTCAACAAATCGGCCCTGCGACAGACGATCAATATTACGGTCAATTACCAAAGTCATTTAATATTCCTTTTGTTGTTGGGGATACTTTCTCTTAATATCCCCAGAAGATTTAGATACGTGGTTTGATTAAACAACTACGCCAGTAAAGTTAGTTACGTCATCCAGAACGATAACTTGTTGATCAGCCAACAGTTGCTTCATGATGTTGTAAGGAGTGACACCCAATGCAGTAGCATGTACGGCTTTGATGTAGTACTCTTTCAAAGAAGCTTGGCGTTTGATAACCAGAGCATTATATTTATTGGCAGCGGTAGCTTTAGGAGTGAAGTCAGCTTTAAATGCGTACTGATCACCGTAAACTACAGCATATTCATTAGTTGCAGCAATATCGGCAGCTACAGCCACCTTTGCCCAAGGAGCAGATTTAGCCAAGCCTTTAGCACGGAAAACTACAGTACCAAAAGGGATAACACCTGCTGGTGTAATGTTAGCTTCATCAAAACTTACGTTAAACTCTTCTTGGTCTACAACCAAATCAGAAGACAGCTTCTGAAGGGTGATATTAGTGAAAGCCATGTTTTTATATCCTCTTATTTATTTAGATTATTGTTTGTTGCTTATTTCATGGCTTTAGCGCTAGCTACGCCTACTGCACGAATTTTATCAATGAGGGAAGCCTCAGACTGTTCTTTCTCAGGAGCTTCACTATCAATACCTTCGCCACCTACCTCTTCAAAGGAAGCTGCACGAGCATCTTTAGTAGCTTTGAATTGACCTACGATCACAGAGAACGAAGCATCATCCAAGGAAGCCAGAGCATTGAGGTTCATATCTACTTGGTCTGCTGGGAGTTGTTCAGCCAGCATTGCGCGGCGACTATCTACAGCAGCTTGTGCTTTAGCGCCTTCCAGTTCCGCTAGCTTAGCTTTCATGCCAGCAAATGCAACCTCTTTCTCAGCAAGGCTAGCTGTCAAGGTAGATACAGCACCTTTCAAATCCGCCATTGTTGCCAGTTGTTCTTGTGCAGCACTAAGCTGTGCTTGCAATTCTTGTAGTTGTGCCATTTCGGTTTGTGCTCCATCAGACTTTGCAAATTTAAAGAAACGATCCTTTACGGACATTGGTTTTGTCTCCATGTTTGTTTGA
>ERZ1463040.9-NODE-9-length-29690-cov-1280.972263_pt1 | contig 29690 bp, 58 predicted proteins | sample MGYA00564473_ERZ1463040 | MGnify/ENA primary metagenome ERZ1463040 (study PRJEB39244, sample SAMEA3635133) | Helicobacter pylori | study: EMG produced TPA metagenomics assembly of PRJEB11511 data set (Assembly of a 5300-year-old Helicobacter pylori...
TGAATATCAAGAGGGAGGGCGTATTCAATTTCGATATAAGAGTATGGATGGTCCTGCAATGGCTTTCTTTAGCAGCCGATTAGCTATTGATCAGGCCCACCAAGAACAGGATGAGTTTCATAAAGGCTGTACTGATTATGTTGAACATTTGGAGAGGTTAAATGAAGAGTAATGGTTATAATGAAGACGGCTGGGATCTATATGAAGAACAAACTCGATGTGAGTTTGAGGAATATGCTTGCAGGAAGGGCTACGCTCTAGCTAGGCATCCAGAATATAAATGGGAATACCTCAATAACTCTACAGGTAAAGTTTGGGATATGTATCACCACGGGCACGTTAAAGGGAGAACTTGGAATGCCTGAGGAAATAACACATGATTTCCTTTGCCTACAAGCTGAAAAGTGGCTTTCAAAGCAAGGCTTTGGTGTAGTGTTCCATGATAAGTTTAAAGCTAATACAAGCACAGGAGAACAGCCAGATTGCTTAGGATTTCGATCAGGAATGTCCTGTCTTATTGAATGTAAGACAAGTCGTAGTGATTTCCTGGCTGATCGTAAGAAGAAGTTCAGAGTAGATCCCTCTCTAGGTATTGGCGACTGGAGATTTATGCTTGCACCAAAGGGACTTATTGATTTCAGAGAGGTTCCTATTGGTTGGGGCTTGCTTGAACATGATGGGCGGCGTATACTGAAGACGTTTGGTTGGCCTACAAATATGTATTGGTATGACAGCAAGCCATTTACAGGAAACAAACAAGCGGAGTGTGATTATATGTATTCAGCATTGAGGCGTATGCAGATACGTGGACGCCTGAAAGAAATTTATGACGGCATACCTATCAAGGAGAAAGCATGAAACGCACTAGCTACTCAAACGTCGCAGGGAATGATATCTACAACCACTATAGTGTATTCTTCTGGCAAACATGCTTATTCTGTGAGCAAGAGTTTAGACGAGAGAAAGGGTATAGATTCCAATTGCAATGTAATTCTCCTTGGGTATATTCTTGTTCTGAATGCTCAAGCTCTAAAGAAGAGTGCAATGAGAATGTACGTCTGTGGAAAGAGAAGGCTAGAAAGGCTTTTGTTAATGTTAGTCCACCACCAAGGAAGCCTTAAATGAGCAAAGGATATAGAATCCCACGTGGTGCAGCTATGCACATATTACGCCTGTGTGAGAATGATATTCTAGACTCAGATGATTGTATTAGAGGGAATGCCGTAGATGATATACGAGCTATTCTGTACAATCTTCACAGACTGGAGAACCCATATCGTACAGCTCAAGTTCAGCCAGAGTCTGGGTGGGCTAAAGATATTACATTTGAGAATGATTTGAAATGATTGAGTTTACTTTTGAAGACCATCTATATAGTCTTGTTCGGCATTCATATGACCTGCTAACAATTGAAGAAGTTGTAGAGGAATGACAGTGGTATATTGAGGAACATAGCCTAAAGATTAATACGCTTTCCTTGGAGGGATATACAAGGGCTGTTGTTAAATGTTCAGGATGGGTAGGAACAAATGAGCATGACTAAATATGAATGTGCTGTAGACCATTTCGCTCAACAGATGGACTTAAGTCTTGAGGGGGTGCCTATATTGGAAGCATTAAATGCTGGAGGAGAAGCTATTGAACTCTTGTATTGCCTGAGACACAAGATTGTCTGGAGTGATTCAGGAGCTATGTATGAGAAGATTGATAATCTATTAAAGGAGTGGGATTAGTGTTGATTAGTGAGGCTATCAAAGAGCTGCAAGTCGTGTTAGATAAGCGCGGAGATTTAGAACTGGTGCTGTGTGATCTAGATACAGAATGGTCTCTTAGTATTGAGAAACATAACATCACTTATTACAAAGGAGTGTGTGAGATTTACTTCAAAGACAAGTATGGGGAATTCGATAGGCAGGGGTATCAATATGGCAACTGAAACAGTGTGGCTCCTATTCAACCAGCAAGACTGGGAGAGCAAAGAACTTCATTCTGTATATGAGGATAAGCCTGATGAAGATGAACTATTTATTATTCTAGATAAAGAATATTCCCATGCTTATGATCCTGAAGTTATTAACCTCTCTGCTTACACACTCCACCATGAAAATGGGGTAGTAATGCTATCAATGGATAATTGGACACTAGAGCAGTGGGAAGTACGATGAATAAAGATCAGTTGACAGTTACACAAGATTTATTGGATAAAGAAAGAGAGAAGAATCTCAAGCTGATTGCTCTTCTCTTATCTCTTAAATAGTAGACAAAATAAAAGCCCCTTATCCATAATCAGGAAAGGGGCTTTGTCATGTGCGTTATCTGAGGTTATGCACTAAGAATAAATGGCTCTACACGTAAGCCAATATCAAAGTTTCCTCCTGTTAGTGGATTATCTCCATTCCCCATCCAAGCCCATTGCACACGTACTGTAGCTATCTGAGGTGTGCTAGAGGCAGCAATATTATAAGCATAACCCTCCACAGGGTTTAAGATAACAGCCTGAATGAAGGGAGCTTGTGTGAGAGAAGGACTAAAGCCTAGAGAGGAGAATACAATTAGGGCTTGTTCAATATCTCCTGTTTGTGTATTAGTTTGTTTGAGCATACGGATGTTAGAAGGTGATGTACCACCTCCACTACCATACGGAATAGCATGGAAATATCCTTCCTCAGCAGCCTGAGCAGGACCAATTCTGGCGATGGCTTCATATAGCTGGGATGTTGTTACATTAGAGAGTGGCAATCTGTTAGCTCCTTTAGTTATTATAATGACACAGTGTCATTCCCTAGTATAGCAACAAACACGGCGAATGTATATACAAAGTATAGAGAGGAAATTAGTTCTAGACAGAGCGTAGTCTAGGAGGTATACTACTCGCGTAGTAAGTATAATATTGAGGCTTGAATTATTTTAGTGATTAGGAGAAAAAGATGCTGATTAGAGAACTGAAAGAACTTATTAAAGGTCTTCCAGATGATATGGAAGTTTACCTTTCACATGAGCTTGTGGCTCATCCTGGTCCGGTGACAGATGCTTTTATTATGAGCCTCTTAGGACCAGAGACTTTTGTACTCTACAGGAAGGAGGAATAAGCTGTGAGTGAAGATTGCCAGAAATGCGGTACAGGAATATATGAAATATCAGAGCTAGACGAAGAGAGGAATTGTCCTGGCTGCTCTGATACTGGGAATACGTACAATTGGGAAGAACAGGATTATTCTGAAAATAGACTGGTGTATGAATGGGACGGACATATGCAGCTATGTGATCTTGATGAATTACCTAAGCGAGATCGACAACGACGTACAGGACCATTACCCTCTTGGTTAAAACTTATATCAGATAAGCCTCCCTGTGAAGTTTGTGGAGTGGTGATGGGTGGCTGCCTTGCCCCAAGAAAGTGTCCTAAATTGAATAGGGATGAAAAGAAATGAATAATGTTAGAGATCTTATGCTTGTGCAACGTATTAAGGATACTGACAAAGTTTATATGGTATGGGATTGTACAGGAGATAATGTAAAACTCTGTCCATACGATGCAGACTCTGTTAATTATGGAGCAAAGAGAACTAAGATTAGTAAAGCTAGATTTTGGAAAGTGTATGAAGATTATTCTGAGTAACTAAGGAGGAGTAATGCAAGAACTAGAATCAATTGATATCAAGACACTACAGAACATGATAAGTACTCGTCTTAGTGAGATGGTGGATAATGGTGAGAAGAATAAAGCTATTGCCATTGCACAGCAATTTGAGAAACAAGTATTTAGTAAACTCAGATCAGAAAGTGACAGACCAAAACTAAGCAAGGTATTTGGTGTAACAGCCTACGGCATTCAGATTGAGCAAGAATGTAAGCCTATTGAATCAATCAGACAAGCTGCTGAGCATCTAGACCAAGACTTTGCAGAGATTAAAGATCTAAAGATGCAGCATGATAAGTGGTATTACAACAGCTACGCTCTTGGTGTGTATCAACAATGGTTTACTAGTGAGGATAATCAGATGCTACCTAAATCCGACCTTAGGAAAGATGTACGATCTTCTGAAACTCTAAATAGCGGACTGAATAAAGTGTATAAGTATCAGAAACTGGATAAGGAAATTCGTAAGCTAAAACAAAGAGCCGATAATACAGAAGCTGAGCTGTCCAGTGTAAAGGCTCAACAACTCATGCAGAGCATGGATATTGAACACATCAAAGAAGTATCAGGATGGACTATGGAGCCCCCAGAAAAGGCGAAAGCCTTGAAAGCTAAAGGTTATACCTATGATAAGATATCTGAAACAATGGGTATCAGCAAGAGCACAGCCTCGTAGGTGGGTGAATAATAGCTAACACAAATGAACACATTTTGACACCCTAGATACCTGTTTTACGCATAATAAAACACTATATACATAAAATCCCACCCTACTGTATTTTCACTTGCCCTCTTACATAAGAGGGCTTTCTTTTATCTAGAGAAAATCCTTGTGTACCATTACATACCTCTTGCATTGCTACGCAATGAATGTATAATACTCTGAGCGGGTTTAGATTACCTGGAGACAATCACTAACCGTGGATGATTACTTCATGAGATATATTTGTATTCTATCGTAGCGATAGGAACATTGCCGAACTCCACCGTACTCCACCGATAAATGCAGTATTTCATAATATCAAAATCCATTGAGCTACTCTATCACTACCTGGGCTGACTCCCCCAATGATGATCATTGAATATATCTATTCTTCATTGCAAAGCAATGTATTATCTCTATCTCTAAACTAATTGACTTGACAACCTTGTTGTCTATTGATCTATCTCTAAGGAATGATAACTACTCAAACCGATTTAACATATTCCAGATTACGTCAACCCTTAGTTCGCTATCTATCTCCCTTTAAGACATATTCCCTACCAATTGTCAACCAATGATTTATCATTGAATAATACTATACCACCAGCAATGCCGATAGCCATACTCCCTCCCTTCGCTTACGAAGAACATTCTCCCACTTATAGCATATTATATTCTTCTCATATGAGAATTGATAATGAATTGTGGTAATAGCTATTGATATATCAATAGGAATATATAATTGGACAGGATTATGTTTATATGAGGTAGGGTTAGCCTGTGCTGCGCACGATATTGATTGGTTTAGATAGGAAAGTGTGCTTAACATATACTCACTACCGTGAGGGATAGAGGAACATATTCATGTAGATTAGCTATATACCAAAGTTAATTAAGCCTTGCAGAAGGGATAGCACGAGGATGAGTAGCCTTATTCACTGCTATGCAGTGGAGATAGAGCCTATTACCACAAGAATTAACACAGTACAAGAATATATTCAGAGAGGATAAATACTATCCTTTGCATGCGCAAAGAAGAGGAATAATATTCACAGTGAAACTGTGTGCGTCCCTTATCTTATAAGGCTTTCACTAATATGAGAGTATGGTTATATACAGAGAGGAGTAGCCCTATATTCTGTGCTGTAGCACAGGAGAGTATAAGCTATTGGCATTGCCAATGAGAGGTACTGATACATGCCTTGCATGTGATATGACTAATGCTTTCACTACAGAGTAGTGGATAAGATCAAGAACAAAAGCGAGAGCTTTGATTTGTGTCTAGATTCTTTTTATTTAACTGCGACAGCAGGAGCATGTGTGGTGTTACCGCCTGAAAGGCAACATCGAAGATCAAAGGCGTACACTCTCCATTGCCTTGCAATGAGCTTACCCTGTCCAATGCAGAGCATTGAGTATATGTATTCTTCTATCATTCTGATGAGGCCAACCGGACATGGTTGTCTCAGACTTAAATGACAGACAAAAGAAAGCCCCGATAAAGGGGCTATGTAGGATTAATATTCCTCTTCTTTACAGTCTACCCATCCAGTTACCCAAGCCTCGTATTGTAGAGGATCTTCTACAGAACTGAAAGGATTGTCGTTACGGAAGGCACCATTTAGAAGAGCCTCATAACCAACATGATAAGCGTCTGCATAAGTCATTTCATTCTTCCTTTCGTCTTAGGTTTTAGGAACAATCTGTTCCGTCTTTGTATGTGTCTATTCTACCATTCTAGCCTTCTGTGTCAATAAGAGATATTGGATATTTTGAAAGTGTTTTCACCGCAAGATTTTATGCTTATGTAGTAGTATATAGCACAAAACACAAATAAAAGTATCATTTTAGTATCATGTGATACTCTTTATTCACTTTATACCTTCGGCTTTATATAAATAACAGATTTGAACAGTCCCTATTTATAAGGCCCAAAAAGGTGGCGCCTACTCAACCACTGAGTAGAATATGCCTTACTTCCTCTATAATTATAATACTACCCAAAAGTGCCAATTCTTTAGTTATATATTATGCTACCAGAAAGTGCCGAATTGATACAAGCTAAATGAACACCCTATTCTGCTTATCGTACCCAGCATCTAGCCCTTGTTGGTGACAAACGATTGATTGCCTTGGATAGCGCATACTCAATATTTGTCTATTCTCCAGGGACCGCTTAAAAAATGGATAACATAGCTTACAAGCCTTGATATAATATTGAGCCATCTTCTTGCTGGTTTCAAGTAGTAGCATTACATCCTCCTCTTTAAGCTCATCTAGCCACAGGTAGCACTGAATAATTTTGCTAGTGGATAGCGGTATCTGCCCGTCTCTATCTCCATACCAATCGAGCCTTGCCACACCTGAGACGATATCGTCCACCCAAACAGGCCATGTATCTGAATCAATTCGCCCATACCACTCATCAGTAAATAGCTCGCGGATATCGTTCTGCATTGGAATAGCCTTAATTCCCTTAAGTAGCTTCTTGCATTGGTCAACAGAAAAAGCACCATTTAAGGTGCTAGATATTTCTATGTATGTGAGGCCACTTTGTCTTAGACTGATGGCTTCTTGTTTCAACTCTTCTTTATTCATTAGCTTTTAGTAGTTCCCTCCTACGTTCAATTTCCAATAGTTCAGCCTCTTGCTGTTCATCACTCATATTCTGCTTGTGTGCAGCCTTACGCTTCTTTAGCCAAACTGCTTTCCCAAGATAGATAAGAGCGTCTGCATTATCAGAGATACGTTGTTCTAGTGTATTCATTTAGCTTCAGCCTGAGCCTTAGCAAAACCACGTTTCCATTCCTTTGCAGCAGAAGGGTTGAAACGGTAAGGGCAAGACTCAAGAGTAAGGCGTGCTTTGAAAGAGTGGAAACCTTCGTAGAATTCAGGGCTTTTCATTTCATTATTTCTTTCATTGGAGGTTATTTGCTTTCTTGTACCCATTCTATAGCATTCACATTCTCTGTCAACGCCTATTTTCACGTATTTTTATGAGGATTGAGATTATTTTAGATAAAGAAAAGCCCCGCTTTGCGGGGCAATGTGCATGCTAACGGCGGTCAACCTCTTCCTATTGATATGTACTGCCATTTGAACACTGATAAACGTTAATAATAGCGGCAGCATAGCAAGCTTTACCGCAGTAGATTTTATTGTCTGTATCTTTCTGTTCAACTACATGGCAGCCATTTGCTTTGTTTCTTACATACTTCTGTTCTGGTGATTGTGTAATATAAGCCATAAACAGGCCACCTAATAGGCAGAAGGCTGTTATACCAATACACTGTGCTACTAGGTTCATGTATACCTCTTAAGCAGCAATAGTTTGCACATTCTGAAATTCTACAGTACTCCCAGCCGACGGAGTACCGCCTGTGCCAGGCCCACCACCCTTAGGACCACTCCCTTTCGGCGGCTTTCCACTCGGAGGGAGGGGATTCCCATCGGTATCATTTCCGTTAAGCCCTTTCATTTTATGATAAAGCCACGCATATCGTTTCTGAGATTCTTTGTCAAGAGGGAAACTCACAGAAATACTCCCGTCTCCTTTCACAAGGACACTAGCCTGTTTAAAGCCTTCCGATTCCTGGAATTTGTACGCCTCCAGCAAGCTAGGAGCGACGATAGATAATACATGGCCGTGTATACGCATTAGGGATTGATCGATCATTTCACTTCCTTATTTACGTTGATTAGCTATTGCAATATCAATGCAATTCTCAAGATAGTCTGAGGGTTCTCTATCAGAGTCACTTAAGACATGGTTCCAAATGTAATCAGATCGTTTACCCTCAGTCAACCAATCCTATCTTGCTGCTTTTGTTTTAAGTTCATTGATTTCTTCCTTATCCATTCGTCTTTCTCCTCAAATCTGTTTAAGTAGCTTAGCTTTACTAAGATCACTGGGATCGTCCTCGCAAAGAGTAGCAAGCCAGGTACTGTGTGTCAAGAGTGTACGCAAATGAATTACGCCAACATTCTCACCAAGAGATTTGTACATTCCATGCAGACGTGTTGTGATCATGGTAATTCCTCTTCGTTAATTTCTTGAGTCTCAATATCAACCGAGACAATCTCAAACACTGTTTCGCCAATCTTATGCTTAGAGAGCCAAGATGTCAACCCTTTTTCATCTTCCCATACAGATAAATATTGTTCATTGTGATGGGCTGTTTTTAGGATAGCATCCATTTTATTTGAGGCTGTGTCAATATAATAATCAGAACACATCGACATGGTGCATACAATTGCGGCTGTAAAGAATGGCATACCTCTTTCTCCTATTAGTCTCTTAGAAGGTTATTCCTACGGGCGATTTCTGCTCGATCAAGGTATCCAAGGATATATGCCCTGCCTCTGTCACACTGAGGGTTCCAAGGGCAAGAGTTATCTGCTGATGTGTACTCATGGTCAGGAAGGTCTGGATATGCTTCTTTAAACTCTTGATAGTTCATCTCTATTCTCTCCATATAAGGTTAGCTACATCTATAAGCGCATTTTTGCTAGAGCGTGTTAGCTACAGTCAACAGTACAGGAATTCCTACGACGACACCAAATATTGTAGATATGGTACGTTCTTGTTTATGTGTGAGCATGTTCTATTCTCCAATTATTTATGTGTTCTAGCAATCTTATTGGAATGTTCTCAATGTGTCAAGAACATTCTGTAAGGTTACTTATTAGCGAGAGAGTTCAATCTTAGCTTTGGGGTATTTGTAACAAGCAGACAGGTAGGAGCAAACTACCTTAAGCAACCCATCATAAGTACCCCAACCATTAGAATGAGAAAACTCTTTCAAGTCCTCCTTATTTTTGATGAGGTTAGACAAGCCACCCTCAAGGTGCTCAATCAAATCTTCGGCAGTATTAATACCGTATTCGTCGCACCGCCACAAGGCTTTGTAAAGATCAGCCTTATCCGCCATCTTGGTAAGGTTGTGAGTCAGGTTAGTATCAAAGACAATTTCATTGTTCAGATTGAGGTAAATATCCAAGCTCATTTTGTATTTCCTTTCGTTTAGGAGACGTTGTGTCTCTCTGTGTGTTGAATTCTAGAGGGATATGTCCTCCCTGTCAAGTGAATAATTGGGGAAATTTGTATTTATTTTAGAGCTTTATTCTGGGCGAAAGAAAGCCCACCTATTGGTGGGCAGTCCCTCTTGTTAGTCATTCTAGAGGATTTTGGAGGGGAGTCAAGGGTTATTTTGATTATTTTCTATGCAGCGCAAGCAATACATTCATCCTTCACTACCACACCGCTACGAGAATAGATATAGTATTGACTCAAAATATTCTCGTCCAGTAGCACCATGGTCAACAGCGTGGCAATCAGATCCTCGCTTCCGTCTTCTGGTACATAGAAGTTCAGACTCTGACCCTGACATGTGTAGGGCTGACGTTGACTTGCATGCCGCAATAGAATCTGCTGATCCATCTCAAAAGCATTCAGGTATACCAGCTTCTCTTCGTCTGTAGCCCAATCTACATGTTGAATAGAGCCTAGGTGATCAATAATGTCGTTAACAACCTCTTCAGTGTAGACGCCTTTGTCTTTCATGAATTGGTAGAATACTGGAGGAATGCGGCGAAGCTCTCCAACACTTGAACCAGCATCAAATACCATCCCAGGATCAGGGAACCAAGATTCACTAACCCCGCCCATCAACAGGCTGGATGTTTTTGTGGGCGCATAAGCGATACGGTGAGTGTTACGAACACCATAGCCTTCACACCACAAAGGGCTGCCATACTCTTGAGCCAACCATTGGCTAGCGCGAAGAGACTCCCTATCCAAATGTTTAGCAATACGAGTGCTAAGGAACTGAGCTTCTAGGCTGATGTAAGGAATATTCTTAGATTGCAGGTATGTGTGATAGCCCATAATCCCTAATCCCGTTGCGCGTCCTCGGATTGTAAACTCCCGTACTTTATCCAGACCAACAATATTTGCAGATCGCTCGATAAACTCTGAACACAAGCAATCCAGAAACACAGTAGCAATAAATACCGACTCACGCTCAGGCATTACGTCCCAATGTACCAAGTTCTGACTCGCCAAGATACACGAATACGTCAACATCTCAGAACTATGCAGCATCACTTCGCTGCAAAGGTTCGATGCTTCAATAAACAGCCCCCAGTCTTTGTACATCTGAGGACGATGGCGGTTAGCTACATCTACCTTGAACAGATAACCTTTACCTGTAATCAGCTTTGTATAGACAGCTTTAATCCATTTACGGTTAGCTTCAGGATCATCATTCTTCAGAAGTTCAATAAAGCTATCTTTAATAATCCAGCCATAGTTCTTACCATTGTGATCATGTGCTAGAGAATCACAAGCCTCATCCCAGTCACCATGCTCGATGTCAAGATAGGCACCAATACTCCCTCGGCGTGCTCCGCCCTGGCTAACCTTAGATACAGTATTGAAGTAGTCGTTGATAACCTCAACAGCCCCGTTGGCTTTACCACCAGTTGAAATCTTAGTGCCTCGCGGGCGGATGTGACTAAAGTTAGCGCTTGTACCAAAACCTTGCTTGGAGAGTAGCGCTGTCTCCTTCATACCATCATAAAAATCTTCAATACTATCCCCAATCACTTGACCTGAACAGGCAACCATCATTCCCCGGTTAGTGCCTGTGTTAGCCAGAGCCGGAGAAGATGGAGACAGCACACCATCCCACATCTCTCTAAAGAACTTCTCTTCCCACTCAGCTTCACGCCCTTTCATATGTTTAGCTAAAGTTTGTGCAATCTTACGGTGTCGACCTAGTACTGCCTGCTCTCCGGGGTAAGCATATTTTTCTTTGAACATTTGCCACGCCTGTGTTGTATACCAATCTGGCAACCAGCCTTTAGCTTGTAGTTCTTTTCGCTCCTTACTAAATTGTTCAAACTTCTGTAGCTCTTCATCTTGTAGATCACCAACAATATCTTCAATCAACATCAAACCAACTCCTTCTTAAAGCCAAGCTTAGGCTTAGACCAGTTACGTGTGTACTGCAATTGTGTAGCCGCAAAGAAGTCTGGAACCTTTACAGTGGAAAGCTGTTGATAGAACCAACCACTAATCACACCTTGTTTACCACGGGAAAACATAGGAGGACGACCAAGACGTTTACGGACGATATCAAGACGGTCCTCAAGAAACTCAATACATTCTTGTTCTTTAACTACTCGGTTAGTGCCCACCTCAAACATCTTATGAATAATCAACAGCTCATGATTGTAAACATCATTAGTAATCTTATCAATCTTTGCATTCAAGATATTATCACGGCGTGTGCTATGGTTCCCCAACTCCTTACGCTCTGACTTACATTGATTAAACAAGTTAGCCGATGCAATAGAGTGGAAATTCTCATCCTTAGTACTGCCATCAATACCACTTACAAAGTGTGGGATCAGATTATAACCGCGACTATTAAAGCCTTTAAAGTAACCAAAGATTGAGAACAGAATTGCACCCTCCAGGAATGCAAGTGCTGCTGTAACCTCCAGTGCATCATTACTACCAGCACATTCACTGATAAAAGCCATCCGGTCAGCAAGGATTGGATCGAGCTTCCAGCTAGTGTAGAACTCATCTGTTGCCTTACCTAGCACCTTATTACCAAGATCGTAGAACGGAGCATGAGAGCCCAGTTCTACGTTAGCAAAGCATGCTGCCATGCGTTGAATCTCAGGCCGTGGGAACAGCTTTGCAATCTTACCTCCCCACAACTCATCACCACCAATCATTAGCTCATATTGAGTGAGAATAGACTGAGCAGTGAGGATACCATGCAACTCACCTTCTGTTAGGTTAGTCCGGAAATCTTGTTCGTCATCTTCTACACCTAATTCTTCAGCCGGCCAGAACAGAGATTGTTGCTGGATTGCCATATCAGCAGCCCAAGGGTAATGTGCTACATAGGAATCTGTTGGTGTTTCAATCTGGCTTAGATGCTTTGACACGCATTACTCCTTACAAGCAATATTTACATTAGATACATTGTTCATCATTTTAGCTTGTGTTGCTTCTGCTACGTTGTGGATGTTGTTCAAAGCTAGCATACAACCAACACGACTAATCTCACTTTTTGTTGATCGCACCATATCTTCTACAGCCATACCCTTACGAATCCAATAATCATCAGTCCTTTCCTTAAATACGACACGCGGGCCTCTATCCACTTTCCCACTGAATCGACTACGATGCAGACAATCTGTAATCTCCCAGCTTGTACTCAAGTCGGCGCCCATTTCATGCAGTACCTGTTCAAACAATTTCTCATCTTGTCCCACCCAGGCTGCTTCCCAATCTTTATGGTATTCCAAGTCTAGGAAAGACAAATATTGATCAAAGAGGTAGGCTTCTGGTTTGTTGTTGATTTCGTTACTACTCATTTACTATTATCCTTATTTGTCAAGGCTTCCCAGCTTACAGGAAACAAATCTTTAACCAGAAGACCAAGCTGTTCAGCTAAGTGCTTAACTTCTTTCTGTGCTGTAGGGTCTGTACGCTTGTTGTAGAAGTTAGCAAAGCTTACCAGATTACCTGTCCAGATCCAATTAACAATTGCACCCTGCGGAAGAATAAAGCGAGCTTGTTCAGGACATACGCCATCCTCAAGCATTTGTATATAAGTCCCTACTGAATCATAAACCACTGCGCTATAACGACTCAACCAGTAATCCGAATCTAGATGTTTGTCTCCAGACCCCTGTTTGATACTCCCTTCTGGCTTAGACCGAAAGAATTCGGGAATAAAAATCTCTGGCGTTGTAGAGATATACCTCCGACTCTCCTCGTTTTCTACCATTCCAATCTTATGCTTAAAGCATTGTGTACGAATTGGAACAGGTGCAGCAATACGAAATTTTAAAGCTGTGTGTGAAAATGGTGTCCAGTGGTTGTAGCGGGCTAGATATTTGATCAACTTCCCATCTTGGTCACAAAAGATGCCACTTGTATTATTAAAACTTACTCGTGCTGCGTTTACCACATCTAGATCATTACCCATGTAATCTAACAGCTCTACTTTAATGCCTTTCAAGATCTTCCCCTTATAGTTTAACTGTTTCTACATTCCATTCTGATACTTCTTTTAGTAGCGCTTTCGATGATTTAACGCGCTAACAACTTCTTTGTTGTATGCCGCGTGGCCTTCGTACCACTCAATTACCCCTTGGATAACTTTAATCTTACCGAGTTGCCAAGCCTTATGTGCCTCTGCTGGAGCCTTATAGCTTCCTAGATTCTTGTGCCCTTTCCCTAACCCAAGCTGAATCTGGGCCATATACTTGCCCGTGGCAACTCGATATGTCACACCCAATGGAAGTTCACCTCGGGCATTCCCCCTGTCCGTCAAAAGCCCATTAATTTGACTAGGAATCATAACACAACTGTCACTAGAATAGGTTTTGTTACCGAGTACTTTCAAATCTTTATCTAGACTTAAACCTTCAGTAATTGTATGGGTATCCCACCACAACTTAAAAGATGAAAATCTATGCCATGCGCTATCTACAGAAACCCCAGCATATGTCGGATACTTTACCTTATATGCTGGATCGTAAGCTCTTCTCAGCATGTTGCTCCAAGTCTTGTACGCAGGACAAACCCAAGTAATCTTTCTTTTACCGCCGATTGCCTCAGTTAAGTAGACTGGGGAAGTTACATCGTTGATACCTACACCATAGATAAGTCTCCCCTTATTACTTACATTCTCTCCTATTATTCAATACTAAAGGAATACAGAGGAACCTATCTTACTTGGATACGTCTATGTATCAGAGATTCCTATTTGTTTCAATGATTATTTATTAAGTTCTTTCATACGTTGTTCATATTCTTCAAGAGGCTCTTCCCAAACTAAGAAACCATATTGATTATAGATTGCTTTCCTAACCTTAGTCTCGTTTTGAATCTTCTCCATAAGCTCTCTATAGTGCTTAAAAGTCTCTTCCATTCCCATACTCATTGGTGGGAGATTTAATTCCTTCATGCTACACCTCGTCTGTCAATAGCATCAACCCATGAACATGCAACGGCAGCTACTTGGATGAGCTCTTCACGAAGTGCGGCTGTATTACCAAGTTTAGCTTCTTCCGAGGCTTCTAGTGCCTCTTCTACAAAGATATCATTCCAACTGACTTTACCATTCTTGAACTTGACATCACAAATATACTTAGCGTTATCTGCTGTGGCGTTCATCATAACAGGAAGGCTAGGAGGAAGCAAACCTAGTACAGTATAGTCTGGATGGTTTTGAATACCCCACTTTTTAACTTGACGTTCTTGTTCTTGTTTTACTTCCTCTAGAATATGAATTCGTTTAGCTTGAGGAATAGCTTCTTTCATACTCATTTAGCTTTCTCCTGTACAAGTACTCGATTAGCAAAGAATACAAGTTTCTCTGCATCATAAACACTATTGTTGCCCTTCTTCTTTAGCCCCTTACGATCAGCGGCAATACGCCAAACTGCTTTAAGGAGATTACCCTCTGCGAAGGTAAGACCAAGAGCTTCGATGATATCATTAGCTTCAGCAGAGTATGGGGCTTCTTGTGTAGTGGGGTTATCCACCTTTACTTTATAGTAATCAACAGAGCTACCTGTGTATTCTTCTTTGTACTCATTCGTACTGAAATCTAGAATCTTAGTCTCAGGGTTCCGTGTGCAAGGCGTGATTACTTCTTTTGGGTCTTGTGAGGTTTGGGCTTCAGTGAGCTTAAAGTCATCCTTTGCCCAAGTGGTAATATTTAAGTTAAGCTCTCGCACCTTAGCACCATTTCGACTAATCCAGTAACCACTATCTTCTGATGGTAAGTCTTTTACTACTGGAATAATATCCCCTCTTACAATCTCGCTTCCTGGGTGATTGTAAGAATTGTTCAAAACCTCAATATAATCTCCAACTTTAAATTCTCTCATTATCCTTTATCCTCTTATCTTGGTAAATATTTATCACAAAACTCTTCAGTATTAACACTATCCCAATCTTGAAGCACAGAGCTTACAGGGATATCAATAGTTTGTCTATAGGGTGTACTGAAAAGAACTCTCTTGTCTGGATCAAAACCTTCAAGATTCTCTAATCGATCATCAATAATAGCAACTAGTGAATCATTCATCAACCACTTTTCTTTCGTAGCCATATGTCCAATCATAAATGGGAAGTGCTGCTTTAGCCAATAATACTTAGACTTCCCATGTGTACCTTTGCCAACAGAGATAAATACAATATCAAAGAATTGACTTAGTTCCTTGAGCTTATCTACAGAGCCTACCAATGGCTCAAATTGTGAATAGTCTAAGGTACGCCAGTATTCAAAAGGGCTTGGATGGTCGAAGTATACCGATAGGTTGTATTCAACTTCTGCTTTGTAAAAACCAAAGTTAATAACATTTGAATTTTCATACAGCCAATCAGCCCAGCCCTCGTCACTTGGGCACACTGTTAGATCAACGTCTATACCCAAGAGTGGTTTATGTTTCATATTAGAGCCCCGTAGCTTTCGCCACCCACTAGCTAATTTAGTATGGGCATTTAGCCCCATTGTACCAGTGATTAGCCACTTAAAAGGCGCTACACACAGCCATAGGGGCATGATCCACATTCGGTTCAATCGTTGTTTTAGGGTAGTCTTTTCGTAAGGATTAGCGTAGTAATAGATACAATAATCACTGTTGACTTGGAAAAGAAAGTCTAGCATACCTTCTGCCGTATCGGGGAGGTATTTATTCTCCTTGAAAGCATTCTTAATTTGAAACTTATGTGCTTCGTTTACTCGGTTGTGGATGCTCATTAGATGTACTTCTCTAGCAAAAATGGAATAGAGATAAAACAAGGGTCATACTTACCATCTACCACTTGGTTTTTCATCACAACACCACGCCAGTGTGACGCGTTACCTTGGCTCCCCATATAGCTTTCATTGTGCATATAGAAAGAACCAGCTACCAGACCTTGGCGAGACATGCCATCGGGAAGGTACTGGATGCCATACTGTAGGGTTTGTTGGTGGCCCATACTAAACGACCAACCTAGGTTCTTCAGCTTAGCGTCAACATTACCACCAACACAGTTTTTAAGCAAACTATTTGGATTTACAAAGTAGTGGCTGTATCGAATACCATCAATAGTTACAATATCAAGAAAATCATGGCATTCCCATCCTGCTTCTTTAAAACCTAGGTCATTCACAGAGATAAGACCTTCCAGCTTTCGGTCATTCTCAATTGCCCGATCAATACGTCCTTGGTCATGATTACCATAGCACATCACCATTCGAGGCTTATATTGCTTCTTACGATTAAGAGACTGCTGAATGTTGTAGGCTTTAAGTGGGGCGAGAAGAACATCCATTGCTTTACGGGAGGATTCAATATCCTTTGTGTACATACGGCCTTCAAAGGACTTCTTACCAACATCATAAGAACTGAGACTAGGCATATCAGCCCAATCGCCAATCATTACAATAACCTCAGGTTGCTTCTTTACAATGTAGTTACCAAGAGCCTCAAGGTGTTGCAGAGGAACGCCATCTTTAGCCTGTACGTCTGGAATGAAAAGGTGTTGAGTCAATGTATTTTTCCTAAGTTAATTATGATTATTGCTTCGTAGTTCTTCGTGTACTAATTGCTCTCATTCCCCTCTTCCAAATCTAGAATAAAATACTTATCTTGCATCTTCAAATCTTCAGGCAGCATCATAACCGGAACAATCCGAGGAGCGTGCCCTGACAACTTAATATAACTAGGGTAGCCCTCGGAAACAAAGCTCTTTAGCCCTTTTCGATACTCTTCTTCGGTATGTTCTTGTACATATTTTAATGCCTTCTCAAAATCAAGATAAGCATGAGATACACCACTATACCCCTCAATCTGCCATACAGGAATCTTTTGTTGGTTCTCCTTAGCTTGAATAGTCCAATGAAGTTCTCGCTTTAGGTCTCGCAAAGACTCAATATTCCACTTATCAAGATCCTCACGATTTAAGTAAATTTCAGCCACAAATATTCTCCCCTTTAAATTTATTAATAATACCCAATACTTTCTCTTGAAGACGCTCACTCTCTACTACAGGATCTTCCGAAGATACAACAAATACACTCCCAAGAATATTAAACTCTACCTTTGGATTCCCAAAGTGATGGGTAAGCTCATTGAAAATGGCTTCCTCTAGCTTGTCTTCGCTATCTACGGGGGTAAGGTGCATGTACTTCTCTGTCTCAAAGTATACGGCTACGCTCATGCCTTATTCTCCTTCTGATCTTTAAACGAGTAATAAAATGCTAATGTGGAATACATAAGCGCCATCACAGTACCGCCAACTATAGTAATGCTAGATGTGCTTATGGAGAATACAATCAACCACAATAACGCCAATACATTACACTTAAATACTCTATCTGACAAGCCTAGCATTTGTTCTCTCCTTTCAACTTAAGCACAAGTTCCACAAGCTCTTCATTCATAGCAAGAACAGCGTCCAGTGTGCGTTGCTTCTGGAATACACTTTCTTTGTGGAAGCCATTAGAGATAATAGCATTCTTTTCTTTCCAAGAGGATAGCTCATCTGTGTAATGGTTATCGGACATTGTACTTGGAATGTTTTGTTTGCTGAACATTTGGATTACGTTAGATGAAGTCATTATTAATAATCTCACACTCTTCTGGTGTTAGTACAGTAATCTTACCTATATCATTAATTACACTAAGTAGATGTTGATATCGAGGTAAAGGGCTAATGACGATATAACTAACACCAGATGTTAGATTATTATGACCATCTGGTCCAGTATATTTAACTTTCATTGCTCACGACCTCATATTCATTACTAAACAAGCAATATGTCTCTCCAATATCATCCACAATCCAAACTTTATCTGGTTCGTTTTCAAACTCTTTTGGAGTGGGCACCTCATCATACACAAAACCTTGAGTTGTATCATGAGCATAATTGACAATAACTTTAAATTTACGATTCATCAAAGATAAGCTTCATGTCTTTCTTAAAGATTGCTTGGAATTGCCCACCACAGTCGTCGTCTGCTGTGATTAGAATATAATCACCTTTCTCTACAAATTGACGGCAGCGTTCAGTTGAGTAGCCACCACCATCCCACTCTTCTGGATCATTACCTTCATCATTCTCGCTGTAATGGAATTCACCATATTGGCGATACCAATAAGAACGAGTTTGGTCATAAGGAGCCCACCGATCTTCTTGGAACAATTCCAATGCTATACCATAATCACAAGCCATCTCTATCCTCTCCTTTCTCTACATCAATATATTCATAATGAGCCAGCAGTCTCTCACACATATTATCATCTAAGATAGTAATGTGATTAGCTCCGTATTTACCAAGTACAGAATATTCCCTCCCTTGCTGGATGTCAACAAGGGAGACTAAAGAAATAATTGTACTAGCTATTTCAGCTTTCATTTTAGATTAGATAGTCCACTGGAATACTAGGTATGTTTGGACGAATAGGGCCACTGTTCCACTCCAATAAGGATCAAAGAGAGTGACGTAATGTTGTGTTGGATTGTAGAGCTTATTATATGGGTGCATGTTATAGTTCCTTTGGGGGTTGTGGATATCGTCCACAATAAGTAGGTTCTAAGGGAAGGGTTGATAGCCATAGCCGTGAAAGCCCTCAAAAATACCACCTGTTCGGCGTTCAGGGGTTAGGCTGGATGCAGGACTTGCATTCCTGATTATTTCAAATTGCTCTGGTGTGAGAGGGCTACCAAACCGTTTAACTCCGTCCCAGAACCGCCCACTATCAACGTGCTGAGCCTCATGTTCATTCTCGATTACAGCGAGACGGCTCTCAATACTGCTGAGTTTATCTAGGATTTGTTTCAATACTTGTTCATTCATTCTTCGATTACCTCAGACTCAGAGCTGTCCACATAAATAATTCCACCATACTCTGTAAAGACTGAGACCTCGCAGCCGTCTGGGAACTGGTCAACGACCTCATAGATAACTCCATGTTCAAGGTATCCGTCTGTTTCCCCTGTGTACTTAATCTTCATTTTATTTCTCCTCAGACATTAGAATACTCACAACTTGTTGTCTACGCCCTTTAGCATACTTCGCTGTGCGGCTTCTCGGGCATTATAGCTCGTTATTGCAGGAATGCAAGTCTTTATTTACTACTCAATGCTTCTCGTACAGCCGCCCTACGAGCATCCTTATTTTTAGCACAGGTAACTCCACGAGTCAATAACCACTTATCAATATCAGAAGCCTTACCCTTGCAAATTTCAATTACTTGCTTCTCAATCTTAGCTTCATCAAAGGTTAGCCCGTGAGATTCGCTGAGTGTCTTGTATGAGTGGCAACCGATATGCTTTTTCTTGGGATTATCCTTACACAGAATTTGCAAGTCATCAGCACTAACCATGAGAATACGATTGAAATAGTTTTCAAACTCTTCCAGTTTAGTGAATACATGATGACCCTCACAATGATCTATCTCAATTTCATTTTCACGGAACATGTTCTCACAAATCTCGCACTTGTACAACCACTTTGTACGAGTATTTGGGTCCATATCAGGAATTGTTTTGCCGTACATGAAAGCTAGCTTTACATCGGATTTCATCCAGGCTGATCGAATAGCAGACCGTACAACTGAGATTACATGTTTCTCATAAGGCTTACCGTCTGGGGCTACACGCTTTTTGAATTGTACTAGTTTCTGTTCTCGCTTCTTTAAATCTTCTGGTGATGGGACTGTCATTCAATATTGTACTCCTAGTTTATCTAGCACATCACTCAAAATAATCAATGATTCGGTTTCAGTCCTCTTCATATGTGCCATCCAAAACATTTCCTGCATCACATAATACCAGTCAATTGCAATATCATTGCCTCTCCAACCTTTCACAGTCTTATATTCATCAGGATACAATACCTTGAAGCAATCAACCATCACTTGGAAGCATTCTTTGTCTGTCTTGCAATCCTTCAAGGCATTATATGCACCCTTGGACGCCCATGGAACGTCAGAGAAGCAGTTAGCCTTATAGTTATCTACTGTGTCTTCAGAGAGGATTTGATAGTACATATGAATACGACCTTCCCCACGAACTTTCTTTTTATCATCAAGGAACAAATAGCCAAGTTTATCACAGTTAACAATACCTCGATGTCTTTGATTCACATCATACACATTGATTGCGCTATTCCAATAGTCTTTATCTTCAATTATTACAAACTTTGTTGGATCTTTGTATGCTGAAATTACACATTTATCGTCACACTCAATACCAGTTACTTCCTCAGCTTTGTACTTCTTGAATAGGTATTCAGTCACCGCATCAAGCGCAAGAGGTTTTGGAGGAGCATTCTCAACATCTCGATTGCCTTTGTACTTCAGAAGAGTGCTAAGTTCTACACGAAAACTATCCCCAGTGCCAATATATCCCTCATAAGACTTAGCGTCACTTTCAAATAAGTCTCCGTCAACCATAGATTTCACAGTATGGAGTACATTAGCAATCGGCTCAGGAGTTTGGATGTCTTCAATATCAAATTCATCTGGTAGATATGGACTGTCTCTTTTATTGTTCTTATCAGCAAGAGCACCACCAGCTTTCTTTTTGTAGTGACCCCAGAAATCTGTACGTGTCTTGTAAGGCTCAGACCAACCCTCGGTCTTGTGGGTTACTACGATAGACTTCTTTTCTCCTACGTGAGCAGCTTGGTACTTGTACATATCAAGGTCTAATACTGCATGTGTTGGTGTTGTCACTTGGTCACCTCCTCAATTAACCTGTTCAAAAGAAAGCACTTCTGCATCATCACCTGTAACCTCTTTAAACTTAGCAATCAAGCCATCGAAGTCTTTATAATTACTTGGGTAAGTCTCAAAACCAACATAGTATCCACGTCCAGTGAAATAGTTCTCACACTGCACATTCAAAGGAAAACCCATTTGAAACATATATTGAATATCATCTCCATATTTATCCTCCAGCTCCCCGACAGAAAGTAAACCTTTATCAATCAGGTATTGTTCCGCTTCTTGCTTTGTGTCACCAGCATAAATACCAACATAAGTCATTGAATCGTAGCATACACCCATAATATCTCTCCTAAAACAAAAATGCCCTCCCTTAAACAGAGAGGGCTAACACAATAATTTACTCTTTAAACGTCTTAGTCATCATAACCGCTAATCTCTTTGAAGTATTCTTCAAACTCTTCTTGTTCCATTCGCTTATCTACCAACTTCTCAAACGAATTGCCAGCGTCTACTTCTGCTGCTTTCAGTGTAGACTTAACAATCTTCTTAGTCAAACCCAATTTATTCAACTCTTTATCATATGTAAACTCATCAGCCAAAGTACGTAAGTCTTCTTTAAGGACAAGAATCTCATTGTGAAGAATACGACCTCGACGGAAAAGATCTTTAGCTTCTTGTGGTTTTGGTTTATCGAACAGCTCACCTTGCAATACATTGTTAGTCATTGTTGAATCTCCTTAGTAAATTCTTCCCATTTTGGGATTTCTAGTTTTAAAAAGGCTTCAAGATTAGTCATAGCTTCTTTAATATTTTCTCTAGTAAACAGCTCTGGTGTGTTTGTAATATGTTGTACTTGATCGATTGCATTAATCACAGCATCATATTTATCCACTAAATATCTCCTTTAAAAATATAAATAGGTTTCATCTTCTTAATCTCTTTCATAATACGGATAAACTCATCTGTAGCATTCTCAGCACACAACATGCTTTCTTCACTAGACACTTGTTTATCAGGATTAGCAGAGTCTTTCACTTGCCAATGATCAAAGATAAGAGAGATATCTTCTCGTGTTAGGTTGTAGGAAATGGGTTTAGTCACTCTTCAAAGCCTCGTATGTTGAAAGAAAGTATTTAGCGCATGCCTCGCCATAATTATCACTCTCATTATACTCACAAAAGCTATCTGGATTAGCTGTGTAACTCTTTAACCAAGATTCAAAGATGGCCTCAATATCTACTTGTTGCATTTGATAATATTGTTCACCAGTCATACACTTTCATCTCCATTATATTCAGAAATAACATCACCAATATTTGGAATCATATCATCCAGATAATCAAGCAATCCTTCGTAATATTCTACTGTCTTCTGAAGAATTGCAATTCGTTGTTCTGGGATTTCGTATACTGAGATAGACATTCTTCTCTTCTTTAGTCCTAGGAAGAGCCCTCTATAAGAAGGCTCTGTATTCTTATCTACACTACATCAAAATGGGAGCAGATCGTCCTCAAACTCTTCTGCCTGTGGGGTAGGGCTAGGTTCAACTTTACGCGTCTCCTGTGCGGCTGTAGGCTTAGGAATAGCCTGTTCTGGTTGATGCTCCTGACTAGAGTCGGAGGCTTTAACACGACCAAGTTCAATCAACGCTTTCTGTACATCACTACCCTCAAAATTAACCGCGTTCTTCATTGTATTAACGATACTTTCTCGCAGATTCTTCAGCACTGCCAAATCTTGTATACCTTTAAAGTTAACGCCAAAGAAATACTTGCTGTCAATCTCCGGGATAAAGTCCTTCATCATACTCGGCACTTCACCCTTAAAGCTGACCTTCTCGTTAAGGTATTCTTTATCTCCAACCTTGTTAGTAAACACTTGATACTCACAAAGGATAGGTTTGCCGATCAATTTCCCGATGTAGGCGGGCTTCATGTGTTGTTTATCATCCAAAGCACCAACAGCCTTACCAATTTTATACAGTGTGGTGTTATTCTTCAGACTCCAGCTACCGTCATCATTACGGTTTTCTTTTGTGCTGTAGCCCATCTTATTTACAATTTTACCTACGCCCTTTTGGAAAAATTCGTTGTTCAGCACCATTCGCAAAGGATTAAGATCACCAGGCTCATTACCATGGAACTGACCAATATCCAGAAGTCGTTTAGGATTGTCCACCATAATGGCAATGTTCTGATACGGCTTGGCCTGTTTCCATCGTTTGAACAGGGTAGGCACACCCTTATCATCTGGCAATGTTTCGTAGTACTCGTTTGGGTTGTTCTCCACTTCAGCCCGTTCTTCCGGTGTATCTTTAGCTACCATCTTACCGTCTTCAGGGATGTGCATACCCAAATCAACAACACCTGTCACGATAAAAATCTCTGTCTCTGCTTTGTTAGCTGTACCACTGTTCTCCACGATATACTTTGTACGAGCAGCCCAGTCTACCTGTGGACGATCACTTGTCTGTGCATTGCTGGTGGATACTGGAGATTCTACGTTCAGTGTAAATTCAAAGCTCATATTTTACATTCTCTTTTTGCGATTTATATAGTTTTGTCATGATTGACGTTTGTTGCTTCAGAGTTGCAGCTTCTACATTGTCCTAGCCTTACCTATATTTCCTAACAGGAAAGTAGTCTAGGACATATATTATAGCTCTTTTACATCTTGTGTGCAAGGATTATTTTACTTCTTTAGCAAGAGTACTGTTCCAACCACAGCAAAAATAGTCAGCACAATTACAATAGGAATCCAGATCGGAGCAGCTACCCATACCCAGCTCCATGCAATAACACCGCAAAGTTTCAGCGTCAGGAAGATTAGGAACATAATAGCCAAGATTGGGAATTGTACGGTAGTACTTTTAGTTACGTTTGACATTTTATTTCTCCTTTTAAATACTAATTTAGTTGATAGACTAAATACTAATCAAATATGCTTGCCTAATCTGTTTGATTGGGTAGCAATAGTTATATTCAGAATTACGTGTGCTAGCTTTAAACAATCCTTGAGCAATACCAAAGCTAGCTAGAGGATTCAAGAACTCACGCTTACTGTCTTTGTGTTTAAACTCAATTACTAGTTCGAAGTTTTGAGTCTCTGGTACTTCATGGTGAAAGTCTTTAAGTGACAAGTTAATCTTTGGGAATGGTGTTTGTTTAGATTTCATTGTTCAAACATCTCTTTAGTGAAACACTCATGAAAAACTTTCTTGTGGATGATCAGGTTGTAGATACCAGCATAAAGATTATACCAGCTAATGTATTCTTTAGCGTCTTCCTCAGATGCAAAACATTCTTGAACACAATCCCAACCAAGATCAGGGTTAGTTACAACGTATACGTTCATTTTAACTTACCTTCATCAAAGTCTTCAAATGTAACTACCGCCTTGCAGATTTGAATCTTACCATCCTTGATATAAGCTTTCCAGTGGTCTCCAGACTCTTCACCTTCTCCCTCAATATTAATTACAAGGTTTGGGAAGTCTTTGGAAACTTGTAGGCAATGCTCTTTCCAGTCATACCATTTAATATCGTTAACACCATTATAGAATGTGTAGCTCGATAAGTCTTCAATAGCTTGTTGAACAGTCTCTGGATTGTTAGAGATATCGTAGCGTGGGTAGTAACCCATTTTCATTCTCCTGTTAATATTTCTGTGTTCTCGGGATGTATTGTAGCTTGTACTTGTGAGGGTGTCAAGTGGTTATTTTCTATCAATGGCATCCGGCCCAGTTGTATTCTAGCATGTAGCCAGCCGTTAAATCAATTTTCATTTTATAGTAATCGCCGCTGCCCTGTACGGCCTGGGCCGCAAGCTGCCCAGCAAGAGTATAACCAACATACCAACCACCTTTAGCTGATTCCTTTACGTCAGACCAGATCTTACTCGCCTCTAGTTCCTTATTCTTAAACTCTATACATTCTTCCTTAGTCTTGAACATCTTAAATTCTACAAGACCTTTACTGACTTCCAATTGAGCTTCATCCCTACTGTTATACGCTCGTTAAGCGTCCATCCTTTCGGGTGGTGTCGGACTATATCACAATCTCCTGAGAGATTCTTTGCTATTTCCACACCACTTGGTGCGTACTCCCTTGCAGGATAGTCTCTAGGCTTTTAGGGAATATTCCCATTTAGCACGGTAGGTGGGCATAGAGATACTATTCTCCTTAGCTTTCCCCGTTTAAGCAAAGTTATTCAATGTGTCTCACAACACAAGGCCACAATGTTGTCTATGGTATGCAATCAACTGTTGGCAGAATTGCTTATTCTTCCAGTTGTCTTTGAAAAAGTCAACAGCCAAGCCATTTTCTTTAAGCAAATTATCATGAATCACCATTGCTCGTTTTGCGCATATGACTCCTGCGGACTGAAAAAGACTATTCAAAATAGCATGGGCAGAACGAGTTGGCACCTTACGCCCATCAATCCCCAGAACATACTTTTTACCTGTGCTCTCCCAGTAGGCTGCAAGCTTGTCCTTCAACGACTTAAGAGGCGCTGCTGCTTTCCAGAAAGCGTCAAAGATTGCCTCCCCTGTCTTCACATCACAACCGATAGTCTTGGCAATTTTTGGTCCCTGAGCGCCATACGTTGCACCATACTTTACAGCTTTAGCTGGGGGTCGTGTGAATTCCCTGGAGATAATAGCACTAATCTTTTCTGCCATCTTTGTATGTACGTCAAATGGCTTATCCTGAAGTAGAGAATTACAATACTCTTTATCTTCATCATAACGCCAGCAGTAAGAAGCTTCTTGTCGAGCCTCAAGGGAATCGAAGTCATATCCCATCTGAAAGAACTTATCTCGATCTACCCCAAACAGTGCACGCATCTCGTGCCCAAATAGAGATGTTACACGCGGAATATTTGCGCATATGCGATGCTTCATGCGGCTGGTCGAAGCATCGCATGTGGCAGCAGGTGTTGGAATGCGGCCATCTTCCCTTACAGATGCTACATAGCCCTTTTCAAAATCATCTTCGTCTTCATCCCAGGTTGCACCACCGCCAAGAATACTATTTCTACGGTGTTTGTACGTCAGATATTCAACAATGTCTTTTGCATACGGGAACTTATCTCCAAGTGCAATGAGATTAGGACAAATCTCTTTCTCTTGCCCCTTTGTGAAGCTAGGGTTAGTCAGTACTTTAACAGCACGACCTTCTTTGAATTTCAGTAGCTTCTCCCTTAGCTTATCTGGAGTAGTGCTCAAATGATCACAACGATCTTGGAAGAAATTACTCTCTAAGGTTTGTTCAACATAGGAATCAATTGCTTTCCACAATTCCTCTTTTGTTCGCTTAATCTTTGTGCCTGTCTTTGTAGCAAGATCCTTCTCTTTATACTCGCTCGGAATCCACCCCAAACCAACAAGCCAATTCTTAATATGTGTTGTATCGTTCAATGTAGCTGGAACAAAGCTATCACAAATAGGTTCTACTGGAATAGGCAGCTTAAACTCCTTACCTAGCATATTTGTATAATACCCATCTTCTCGTTCCTCTACTTCCCCACCGTGCTTTGCACAGAATTTAACAATGTTAGCATGGGGCTTACCGCTTTTTACAAACTGATTCTCTGGAGGAATGAAAGTCTTCAGATAGGTTTTGGTAGCCATTTTAGCAGGAAGAATAGGCTCACATTTCAGGCGGCGTTCTTCTAGCGCAGCATCCAGAAACTGAATATTCTTCTGTGCAAGATCCATATCAAACTTGAATCCACGATGTTCCTGGCGCGTAATGATATCAGCTACAGCTTTTTCCAACTGATAGGCATCGTCCCACTTCCAGTCTCCCCACTCTTTCATCAGCATGTCGTAAACTTTGGTGTTTGACTTGCAGTCATAAAAGCAATAATAAAGCATATCAGCAGAAAAATATTTGAATCTTTCGTTCTGATGGATATCTTTACGAAATGCAATCTTACGAATGCCGGTCTTAGACGAGAGATTATCCAAACTATGACCGCCAAGACGATCTGGGTTTAGTACTTTACTAAGTACCATACTGTCGTCAATAACAATATCTTTACCAGCCCAACTATCTGGGCCGACCGTGTAGTCTAGGTCAAAGTAGAGCTTAGTAGCCAGCAAGTCAAAGTTAATAATGTTCTGTCCAACTACACGAGAACATGCCCCACTCTTTACCCAAGATGGGAATTCAGACATTTGACGATGTTCGTATTCTTCTGGTACATAGTCTTCAAGAACGTAAGTGTATTTACCATCGCTCTCTTCGTATCTACGACCATCGAAAATGTAAGTAGGACCATCATAGAAAGCAATAAGCTTTCCTGTACCGTGCTCTTCGGCTACAACACAGTGCATCTTAAACGCATCTTTAAGCACATATGGGCTTGCTGTGTAATCGATTGTTTCACTGTTTAAGAGATTATTACTCTCAATGTCAAACGTCCAAGTGGACATATACCGCTCTCCTAAATTCTAAAATTGTGATACATCATCTTCTTGAAGTAGCACCTCCCACGACACATCATCTACTGTGAATGAGTCAGCTACACCAAGATAACTCCATGGGCGGTTCTTCAATACTGTCAATCGTACACGACCACGGCTTCGGTCTGGTAGTATTTCAGGCTCCAAACCAATAATAATAAAGCTCAATTGTTCCAAGGCCGCACTACCACGCATCATCTCCTTTGCAACCATCACCCAGTATGGCTTAGGCTCTTCTCCGTCCTTTAGCTTTGGTGGCTTGAATTGCTCTGCTGCACTACGGTTGATATGGCTCACTGCAATAATACACACATCATTGGCTGCACAGAATGCTGCAAGCTCTGTCATCACCATATCAAGCTCTTTACGCTCATCGGCAACATTACTGCCCGAGATAACCAAGCTTAAGTGATCTAGGAGAATAAAGCTACAACCTTCTACCAGGTGCATGTGTTTAATTTTAGCCATAAGCTCTGTAATTGGCAGACTACCAAAGTGACCTAGCATAACAAGACCATCATTGTCAATAATATCTTGACGTGCTTGTTCAATCTTCTCTCTTGTGCTCACTTTAAGTGGATTGTTCTTAAATTCAAGATAGTTCACTTTAAGCTTTGCTGCAATCAAACGCTGCATTGTCTCCTTGTTTGTCTCCTCAAGATAGATCATGCCGAGCTTCTCGCCTGCTTCGATAAACGCAGACGCAAAGATACTTGTTACAGTACTCTTGCCAACACCGCTAGGACTTGTTAGCAACACTAGTTCGCGCAAACGAAAGCCGTGCAGCTTATCCATGAGCTTAGGGAAGCTAGGAACATATACACCCTCTGGCCGAGGCTCAAGCAATTCATCAAGAGAGATATCTACAGCCTTAACAATCTTCTCTGAAGAATACGGACGGCGACCAAATTGAATAAGTTTAGCTAGCTCATTAGATTTCCCAGCTTGCAAGAAGTCGCTAGCATCCTTAAAGCCGTCCTCTGGGGTGACAGTAAACAAAGATTGACCATTACCTACCAAAGCGCTTGCAATAGCTTCACGAGCCTCGTGGCCCTTCATGATGCCTTTCTTAAGCTCTGCTGGTGTACAGTGATCATCGTCCATAAAAATGGTTAGAGCAGCATAAGACAGCACGTAGTCATTATTATGAAGGATGCTTTCTACAGCGTTTGCTGTGCCAAGAGGGATACTAGCTACAAGAGGTTCAATACCCTCAAGCTTTGTTCCCTTCACAGAATCTACACCAGCTTGCCACACTGCTAGGCAGTCGTGCTGGCCTTCCGTAAGGATAAGATTGCTACGTTTACGATTCTGTTTCTCTGCAATAGACTGACCAAACAGCTTATTACTAATGCTAACAGAGCCCACTACACTCCAATGATATTTCTCTTCCTTGGATTTAGTAAGGTCTTGCTTAGCGTAGCCAGTGACTTTATCTTTCTGATTATACGATGGGAAGTATACAGCAATAGGTGTACTGCCGTCCTTTGGGTCCACTGCCACCTTTACACCAAAGCGCTCAAGAGTTTCCTTGCGGATGCCTCGCTCTGGTAGGTCTCGTGCCCCGTATGTTTCAATCTCTTTAATCGTTTCTTTAGGCTGAAAATCTTGCATTACTTCCCCTTGCTTACCAAATTTCTTACGTTCATAACCCACAAGACTCTCCTCTTGAATTATTAAGCTTTCTTAGAATCTTCTAACATTTGAACATATCTCAAATAATCACTAATCTTCTCTATAATCTCAAGGTTAGTCCAGTCTCGATTAATAATCTCCTTTGTGCATAACTCCGGGAAATTAGAGAACTTAGCCGATTCTTCATAGATTGGATCAGTGATAAACTGAAGTAAAGTCTTCATAAATTCTCTCCTTAAATTTCATTGCGGCACACCAAATACGATAAGCATTCTTTGGTGTATCCCATTTATACTCTCCATCTTCCATAATTACAAGGTCATAATGCTGACGTTTACGTCTTAGGAAGAAAGCATATTCCTCGTTGTACCATTCTTGGAAGCTAGCCCTGTGCGGGTGATTCTTATCAAGAATACTTTCAGAATTTCCAGACTGGCTTGCTTGGCTCTGATTCTTGTTTAGCTGGAGCATGTGTTGTA